>Ga0209755_10005776_pt1 | contig 13939 bp, 9 predicted proteins | sample TergutCo191P1_FD_187301 | JGI IMG/M metagenome (GOLD analysis project Ga0209755, IMG submission 187301) | Cornitermes sp. P1 segment gut microbial communities from Petit-Saut dam, French Guiana - Co191P1 (SPAdes) (version 2) | ecosystem: Host-associated > Arthropoda: Insects > Digestive system >... | reverse complement strand
AGAAAAAAAGAACGAACGCACCAACGTTCCGCGCAAAAAAAACTGCTGGTTTACCGAAAATAAAATCAGCTTCATAGATTACAAAGACGAAGCCATGCTCCGCCGCTTCCTTTCAGACCGTGGCAAAATTTTGCCCCGCCGTTTGTCCGGGAACTGCGCAAAACACCAGCGTGAGCTTGTTGAAGCCATTAAACGTGCACGCCACGTGGCGCTGCTGCCATTTGTAGCGGATTCTTTAAGGTAAGGGAGGAATTATGGAAGTTATACTTAAAGCAGAAGTTCCTCACTTGGGAAAATTACTGGACTTGGTTAATGTTAAAAACGGCTTCGCCCGCAATTACCTGTTCCCTCGCAACCTTGCAGTACCGGCTACCAAAGCGGCAAAGCACACTTTGGAAAAAAATCGTGCTGCAATGGAAGCCTTGTTCCGCAAAGAACTTGCCGCCTCCGCAGACATTGCCACAAAAATTTCCGCTACGGAAATTACCATTGAGCGCAGCGTTGTGGAAAACGAAAGGCTTTACGGTTCGGTTTCCGCTTCCGATATTGCCGCCGCTCTCAAAGCGAAAGGCTTTAACATTGTAAAGAGACAAGTTGCTCTGGTAGAGCCCATAAAGCAGCTAGGCAACTACTCTGTTAATGTTAAAGTGTTTTCCGGTGTGGACGCTACGGTTTCCGTTTGGGTTACAAACAAGGCGAAATAACGGTTGAAAAAAGTTTTCGTTGACGGGCAAGAAGGCACAACGGGTTTGCAGATAATTGAAAAACTGCAAGCTCGCAAAGATTTGCAACTCTTGGAAATAGAACCCGAGCTTCGCAAAGACCCCGCTCGCAAAGCAGAACTTTTGAACTCAGCCGATGTAGCTTTTTTGTGCTTGCCAGACGATGCCGCAAAGGAATCTGCCGCACTGGTGACAAATCCGAGCACCGTTGTTATAGACACAAGCACAGCGCATCGCACAAATGATGCCTGGGCTTATGGCTTGCCGGAACTTTCCATTGCGCACAGGGAAAAAATCAAGAATTCAAAAAGAATAGCAAATCCGGGTTGCCATGCAACGGGTTTTTTGCTCGCACTTTATCCGCTTGTGGCAAAGGGCATAATAAAAGCAAGCGAAAACTTGTGTTGCTACAGCTTGACAGGCTATAGCGGCGGCGGCAAAAAGATGATCGCCGAATATCAGGAAAATTTTAAAAATATTAAATTCAATTCAGAGTCTGTTTTAGCTTCAAAGCCTTATGCTTTGGGCCTTCACCACAAGCATTTGCCGGAGATGCAAAAGATTGCCGGGCTTGCAAAACCACCATTGTTCAATCCTGTTCTTGGGCCCTATTATCAAGGCATGGCAGTAACTGTAGGTTTGTTCGGGGTATCCGGGCTAAAAGAATTTTTGGCTGATTATTACAAAGATTGCGAATTTGTAAGCGTTGCAAGTGAGAATCCAGATAAGCTGGATCCAACAATTTGCAATGGGACCAACAATGCGAAAATTTTTGTGTTTGCTCGTGAAGAACATGCGCAAATTACGGTGGTTTTGGATAATTTAGGCAAAGGTGCTAGCGGGGCTGCTTTGCAGAACATGGATATAGCAGTTCCTTGAAAAACTCCCACTGCGCAGCAGTCATTTTTTCCAGCGTGTAATTTTTGCTGTGCTCTGCGCACGAATTTCTCATTTGCTCATATTCGGGCGTTTCAAACATTTCACAGCACCGCTTCAATTGCGCTTTCCAACTTTCCAGTTCTTTGAATGGCAAAACCCAGCCGCATTTTTCCGTTGCGTGGTTGATAATGTCTTGAGGCCCGCCTTGATCGGTTACCAAGGCAGGAGTTCCGCTTGCAAGAGATTCTACAATTACGTTCCCAAATGTATCCGTTGCGCTTGGGAATAAAAAGAAGTCTGCATTGGCGTAATGCTCTGCGAGTTCTTTGCCGGATTTTAACCCTGTGCACCGGACATTTTTATATTCTTTCATGTTTTCTTTTAATGTGTTCAAGTACCAGCCGCCGCCGACAAAGGTCAGTTCTGCGTTTGGGTTTTCTTTGCAGAATTCCTTCCACAGCGTTTCTAAAAACGGGATGTCTTTTTCTACGGAAATTCTGCCTACATATAAAAATCTTATTACGGAAGATTTTTTTCTGTATGTCGGAGAAAAATTTTCCAATGGAATGCCTCGTGGCAAAACCTTTATGAATTTCGGTTTTACTTTTATCTCTGTTTCCAAAATTTTTCGATAGGCTTCGCAGGGGCATATTACCGGGGTTGTGTGCTGATAGAACACCCGCATTAGCCAAAGCACGTAGCGGCGCATCCAGGCTTCTTTTACCAGCGAGCGTGTGTAGTTCGGGACATCTGTGCGGTAATTGCTTATGACTTTTATGCCTATTATTTTAGCGGCAATGCCAACCATCCACGCCCCCGGGCTCGGCGTTTCAAGTTCTATTAAGTCTGCGGGGTAGCGTTTTAGAGCTTTCAGGATTGGCACAAGGTAGGGAGCGGCGAGTTCGGAATCTGCATAGCCGAGCTGTTCCATGCTCACGGCACGAGGAAAGAGAATAACGTGGCCGTTTTCAACAACTCCGTTTGTACGTGAATTGAATGCGTTTCCCCATAGCTGAACTTTTTTGCCTTTTGCTCTGATGTATGGCACAACGGAGCGCAGGCTGTTGGCGATGCCGTTTATTTCGTCCAGGTTGTCTGAGTAAAAAATTACGGAAATGTTTTCCGGGTCACGTTTTTGTTTGGAGTAAAATTTGCGTAATTTCAAAATTTTTGGTATATTTGATATGAGTTGCCAGAACATTCTTATTAAAAGCAGGGTAGTTCGCACATTTCCGGGACGGTAGTGCGTGCCCTGTTTCATGGGATTGAATACAGAGGTTATGGTTCGCCCTTCAATTGGCGGCCGTGTGTCGCCACCATTGGGCGGTTTGCGTTTAGATGTCATGTTATCATGTATAAATATAGAATCTTTTCTGATAAGTTTCTACATTACCCCCTATGGACATAACTCCCTTAGATATTCGCAATCAGAAGTTCAACACGAAAACTCTGGGTGGCCTTGACCCTGATGAGGTACAGGCTTTCTTAAATCAGGTTGCTACTTCTTTTGAAAACCTGCTTGTGGAACGGGCAGATTTGCACAAAACCATAAACAACGAAAAGCAAACCGTTGAAAACTATAAGCAGATTGAAAGTGGCATGAGAGATGCCATACTTATGATGCGGGAAGCCAAAGAAGATATTCAGATTAGAGCTCGCGAAAAAGCAGACGAAATCATAGCTCAGGCAAAGACCTATGCGGAAAAGGAAGTCGATGCCATAAGAGATCAGGCTAATGAGCTTCGTGCGGAAGTTGACCGCTTAAAGCAGATGAGGGTTGGATACTTCTCAAAACTCCGCAATTTGATGAGAACTCAAGAAGATTTGCTCAACAGCTTGGAGAGCGACGAATAACCATGCTTCGTTTTTTTGCCTTGGCTGCGGCTCTGGTACTATTCTCATGCGCACCTAAACAGGTGGCTGTGGGGGGAATCGTTTCGCATAAGGAAGAGCCGGTTGAGGCAAGTGAAGACAAGATTGAGTTTGTTGCAGGAGAAAAGGGGGAACTTGATGCATCTTGGGGTCTTGGCTCGGATTCAACAAGAATCAGCAAAGAATCCGTGAAGGAATATGTTTCCGCTGAACTTGGATTCAGGTGGAGCGTTAAAGATACTCTTTGGCATAACTGGGAAAGCATGGCTGAGATGAACCAGGATGCGGATTTGGCACTGGTAAACGCCGGCGAAGAACTTGGCTTCTTTATTTATGGCGCATTGATAGATATGAATTTTTTGAATGCGGAAGATGTATTCAGCGCAATGCTGATGCGCCACGGCATTACGCCGGACTCAGATAAATTGAGCATTAAAAAAAGTACAGTTGACGGAAATACTGTTTGGAATTTTGAGGTTGTATTTGTTGCCGGAGGCTTTGATTTTAATTACAAAGGGAAATTCTTTTTTGGAAACGGCAGGGCTGTTATGGCAATCTCCTGGGCGCAGGGAATTTTATACAATAAATTCAAAAATGAAATGGAGCGTGCTGTTAATGGGCTGAAGCTGGAAAAAACATTTGATAAAACGGCAAAGCAAAGATTCAGCGCAAGAATAGTGAATATAATAGGGCTTTTGAGGCTTGTTGAAGACAAACCCATAGAAGCTCTAAGTTATTTTGAGAGAGCCAATACCATGGATCAAAAAGATACGATTTATTTGATCAATTGCGGTTTTGTTTATCAGCTCAAAAATTTATATGCGCCGGGAATTTCCCATTTTGAATCTCAAATAGGTTTGGTAAAGCAGAGCGGCAAGCTCCTTTATATTTTGGGCGCTATGCACAAGGCTCTTTACAATTTCAAAAAGGCAAAGGAATATTCCGAACTCGCTTTGGAAAAAATGCCGCTGGATGAAGAGGTAAATATAAACTTGAGCGATGCATTGTGGGGGCTTGGGCAAAGAGCCGCTTCTTTGGATGTTGCTCTTGATCTTTACGAAAAACAACCGAGCGAACGGCTGGGACTCTATACTGCAAGAACTCTTATGGGTTTGAATCGTTACAGTGAATCTGCGGATTTGCTTATGGATGTGCAAAAGCAATTCGGCATGAGCTCAAAACTTGCTGCGGTTTATACGGAAGCGCTTTTCTTTTTGAATCGCTATCAAGAAGCACTTTCGGTTAGCGAAGATGCTTTGGCTAAAGACAAGAAAAATGCGAGCTTGCTTTTGTCCAAGGGAAAAAGCCAGTTCTATTTGAGAAATTACAAAGGTGCCGAGCAAACTCTGAATTTGGCACTTGCGATAAACGGCGAAAGCGAAGATGCCAAGAGTTATCTTTCCGCATCAAAGGCGTTCTTGGGCAAAGCTGATTTGAAGGCTATTCAAAAGGTTATAGAACCTGCGGAGCCAAAGCCTGCGAATATTAAAGGTTTGGTTTTGGATTCTTTGCGCAAAATGAAGGATTATCCTGTTGCTGCGCATTTTTTGCAAGAGACGGTGAAAATAACGGCTGGGCAACCGTGGGTTATCACAGAGCAACGATTATTGCAGGTTTTGAATGCCGGTGGAGTTCAGTTGTTCAGCGAAATCACAAAGGATTTTTTGCCCGGCGTGGACAGAGTTTATATAAATGCTCTTGATGTTTACGACTCCAATTTCAAGCTGAAATATTCCTGGAATCCAAAGAATGCCTACATAACTTACACAACAGCAAAAGCTCATAACAACGAGGCTCAAACGGTGCATTTGCCATTGCAGCTTTCGGTTGGTGATTTTGTCTATTTCATGGCAAGCCGCACGGCCATGAAAGCAGACGGCTCCATTCCTTATACTCATTACAAATTCAGCCGTGAATATCCGGTTGGGAAAAGCGTGTTCAAAGTTTATGCAGACACAACAAAAATTTTATTTGATGAATACGGTGATGTTGAGCGAACAGGTTTTTCAAACGGCATAGCGTGGCATTTTGACAATCCGGTTGTTGTCCACAAAGAACCGTATATGCCTGCTTACAAGGATTTTGGCAGCGGTGTGGTGCTTGCGGCAAAAGTTTTTTGGAACGAAGAAGGTGAGCGCTATTATAATTTAATTCGGCATCAGTACAAAAATTCCGTTCCTGTCAGGGAGCAGGCTTTTGATGTTGCCGGTACAAAGCGAAAGCTAGATGCTATTTATGCAATTTCGGATTGGGTACGCAAGACAATAAAATATACTCCACGAGATTTTGGCGGTCATTCGCTTATTCCAAAGCCAGCTCTTGCCACTTTGCAGGAAAAGCAGGGTGATTGCAAGGATCAGAGTTTGCTGCTTCAAGAAATGCTTGAGGCCATAGGCGTTAAAAGTCATTTGGCGTTGATCCATTTGGAAGAGGCTGGTAGCGAGGCTATTTCTTCCATTCAGCAATTCAACCATAAAATTTTATATATCCCTGCGACAAAAGACTATCCTGAGCTTTGGCTGGATCCTACAGACAAGGTGAGCAGTCGCCGTCCTGTTCCGTTGGATTTGGAGGGCAGGGTAGTGTTAGTGATAAAGGGGGATTCCAGTTATTCAACCTTAACGCCTATTTTGGAAATAAATCAGGAGCACGAGGCATTTTTATTTCATCGTTTGCGCATAGATGATAAGGGCATCGGTCATTTCAGAGACAGTCTTGTTTTCACGGGCAAGTTTGCAAGCGCAATAAGAAACGAGCTTTTGCAGCGCGATCAAAAAGAGCAGAGCGAGTATTTTGCAAAGTGGATCTCTCAGAGTTTGGAATCTGCGGAGCTTGTTGCATTTATAGCGCAGAATGTGGATGATTTTTCAAAGCCGTTGATGCTGACTCTTGTGTATAATTCTCCACAATTCAATCCATATCCGTCGCTCTGGGTGCGTTCTTTAATGCGCCTCCCCGCTGTAAAAGAACGTTACCACCCAATTCGTATTCCGCACGAGACAAAATTTCACTATTCGCTTTCCGTAACTAATGCAAAGTTGAGTATGGAAAATGAGAAACCCAGAAACATGTTTGTAACTATGAACATTCTGAACAAGACAGATAGAAACTTGGAATTGCAATGGCGCACAGACGCAGTTTTTGCAGACCCAAGCGAATACGAGGGCATTAAGCGTGAATGGGATGCGGCACTCAGAATGGCGACTCCGAGGGTTGTGAGGTGAAGCCTAAACCCAAACTCTACCTTAAACTCAACAAACCACCCGGCTATGAATGCAGCCACACGCCCACACATCACCAATCCGTATTCTCCCTTTTTCCTCCCGACATGGTAAAAAACGGCCTGCAATGCGCCGGTCGCCTTGACCAGGACACAACGGGCTTAATACTGCTCTCAAACGACGGCGAATTCATCCACAAAATAGAGCACCCTAAAAAAGGCTTCGCAAAAACTTATACAGCTACACTCGCAGAACCCTTAACCGAAGAAATGCAAAAACAACTTTTGGAAGGCGTTCAGCTTCGCAACGAAAAACGCCCAAGCGTGGCACTTGAACTTAAGCTCCAAGCTGAGAATATCGCCGAAATAATGATAAAAGGCGGTGTTTATCATCAGGTGAAAAGAATGTTTGCCGCAGTGGGCAATAAGGTTGTAGCTTTGCACAGAAGCAGGATTGGTGATTATGATCTGGGAGAGTTGAAGCCCGGGGAATTTGCTATATTGCCCTCGTGATTAACAATAAAAACTTCATTTGTCTTGAAGGCATAGACGGCTGCGGAAAAAGCACGCAGATTACGGCTTTGGAGAATTTATTCAAAAGCAAAGGCTTGCAAGTGCTTTGCATAAGGGAACCCGGTGGAACCGAGATATCCGAACAGGTACGGAAAATTTTGCTGGACCTTGCGCACAAAGGCAAAATGAACAACATCGCCGAATTGCTTTTGTACAATGCCGCTCGTGCGCAGTTGATACACGAAGTGATAAAACCTGCGCTGGAAAAAGGAACTGTAGTACTTGCGGACCGCTTTGCTTACAGCACCTTGGCATATCAGGGCTACGGCAGAGGACTCAGCATAGACATGATAAAAAATTTAAACAAAATAACTTGCGGAGACTGCTTCCCTTCCAAAACATTTATTCTGGACATAGATGTTGCATTGAGCAGAGAAAGACAGCAAAAAGATAAAAACAGAGAGCAGGCAGACCGCATTGAGCAGGAAAAAAATGAATTCTTTGAACGGGTTGTTCAGGGGTACAGAACAATAGCAAAGGAAAATCCCGGAAATTGCATTCTACTTAACGGAGCTAGCTTCCCTGAGGATATCTTCAAGCTCCTTGTGTCCCATCTTGATGGCTAAATCAAGCGGAGTTTTGCCTTTTCCGTCTTTTATGGAAATATTCGCATGCCGTGAAAGCAAAATTTTTACGGTTTCAACCGACTCATTGCTTACGGCAACATAAAGAGGTGTCCAGTTATCATCATCCAAAGCATTCATGTTTATGCCTTTGGTTATTAAAAATTCCGCTATTTCAGCTCTGTTTTGTGCGGCTGCACAGTGCAGAACATTCCAGCCACCCCTGTTCACCATATCTATTTTAGCACTGAGATGTAGCAACAATTCCACAGTTTTCAAATGACCCTTCCATACGGCTATGTAAAGTGGGGTCCAATCATCGTAATCTGTTGCATTTATGTCTGCGCCTTTTGCGTTCAAAAGCTCTATAACTTCTGTGCGGTTCCAGGCAGCCGCATAATGAATTGGAGCCCAGCCACCGCCGTTTTTTTCTCCCAAATTTGCATTTGCGTTTTCTGTACGCAGGTCGTGTGCTTCCATGCTTGCTCCATTTGCAATTAAGGTACTTGCAATTTCAACACAGCCATGTTGCGAAGCCAGCATAAGAGGTGTGCGCCCGAATTTATTTTTTTCATCCACTTTAAAATTCAATGTCAGCAAAAAGTTCACTATAACACAATTATTGCCTGTCGCTGCGGCGTGTAATATGGAATTACCATCCGAATCTTGATTGCCTAAAGAAGCTCCCCGTTTAAACAGGAAATTAAGTATTTCAAAATTTGAATGCATTGCGGCGTAATAAGCTGCTGTTTTTCCACTGGGAGTGACTGCGTTTATGTTTAACTCGTTGGATATGCAGTATTCGGCAATGCTCAGCCTGTTGTGTTTTGCTGCTATGTGTAACGTTGTTTCTCCGCTGAAATTTACACCGTTTATTTTTGCGCCGGCTTTGCAAAGGGCAAAGAATGAGTCCGTGCTTCCGTAGATAATGGCGAGGAATAGAGGAGAATTTCCATCTTTGTCAAAAATTTCCTGGTCTTTTTTGTTTTTGAGCAGAAATTCCACGATTTTAATATGATTTTTAGCGCAGGCTATATGCAGCAATGTTCTCTCTTTGTTGTCTTTTGTTTCTACAGCACCATTGCTGAGCAAAAAAGACATGCATTCAAAAGAATTATTTTCTACGGCAAGCAGAAGCGGGCTTAGCTTATCTTCGTTTAACGCATTTATGTTAGCCTTGAATTCCAGCAGGATTTTTGCTATTGCGCTTTGGTTTTCTCTTGCGGCGTAGTGAAGCGGCGTGTTTCCCTCATTATCCACGGCATTCACATTGGCAGCGCATTTTAGCAGGAAACCGACCATTTCTGCTGCGTTATGCTGTATTGCTATATGCAAAGCGCTTCTTCCACCCATATCTGCAATGCCGATTTTTGCGCCATTTTTCAGCAGATGAGCCGCAATTCTCAAGTGGTTGCCTTTTGCCGCATTGTGCAATGGCGTTATGCCCCAAATATTGTACTTTGCAATGCTTGCCCCTTTTTCCAAAAGCAATTTCAAGGAATTTTCAGATGAATTGAGCGCAGCTATGTGAAGAGCGGTATTGCCGTCATCGTCTTTTATTTCCATATCAAAATCTTTTGAGAGCAAAAAGTCAAGAATTTCCGCGTGGTTTGCCTTTGCTGCTAAATGCAAAAGAGATGCGCCTTTTTTTCCGCTGCAATGCACAGAGGCTTTTTTTGAGAAAAAATGTTTAACGGCTTTTTCGCAACTGCTCATAACAGCAATGCCCAACGGCGTGTTTCCATCATTGTCTGTGGGGTTAAGTTCTGCTCCGTATTGCAAAAGAGTGCTTATGATTTTTATATCACCGGTTTTTGCCGCATAATGGAGCGGAAACCATCCTGTTTTTTCGGAACGTGAATTTACATCTGCTCCGGCTTCCAGCAACTCCTCTAAAATATCCGGTTTGTTGTTCTCAGCGGCAAGGGAAAGAGCGGTTTGCCCTTTGTGGTCCAGAATGTCAAGGTCTATAGTTTGCGTTATCGCCAGTTTTGTGAAGTCGCAGTTTCCTATTTCTGCGGCAATATGCAGGGGAGTTTTGAGTGCTGCATTTTGAATTTGAATATTTGCGCCGTGCTTTATCAGTATTTGGGCACTTTCAATGCTGTTATTTCTAACGCAGTAATGCAATGGCGTATCACCATTGTTGTCGCTGGTATTTGCGGATATTCCGTTTGCAATAAGGAGTTCTGCTATATCTGTAAATTTACCTTCTATGGCTTTATGCAAAAGAGTTTTTCTTGCTCCGCAATTCGTTAAAATAAAAATGTCTGCGCCGTTCATCAAAAACTCTTTTGTTTTCTCGTAGCTTCCGTTTTGAACAACCAAGCGCAATTGTTCGTCCAGCCGTTCCATTTCCTCTTTTGAAAAATGGAACTTTGCCGCTGCGAGGTCCTTATATTCATCGGGAATATAATTGTCATCTTTTCCTTTTGCCAATTTTTGCGCCGATGACCGAATCTGTTTTTCTGTTTTTGTGAATATATCTTTTAGCAAATTATCGCTGACAGAAAGAGACTGCGCTACTTTTTGTATAAGTTGCAGTGCCGGTTTGCCGGATAGCAAATACGATACAACAAGTTTTTCCATTTTAAAGAAATCGGCTTTTACAGAGCCGGTTAACTCGTCCAGATCCTCATAGGAAATTCCGTCATAAGATGCCAAAATTTGGAGTGCGGCATAATCATTTGCCGAGAGTGCTCCGCTTTCTGCGAAAATTTTTGCAACTTCCGTTCTCAAATTTTTTATGGAAGAGTCCATTCCTAATCCTCTTCTCTAAATGTAAAAAATGCAATGCCTGGGGTTTTGATTTTAGTGGTTTTTAAGAACTCGGAAAGTGGCTGTTCTATTACTTTCCCTTTTAATTGCGAGGCGTGGCGCAGCATTAAGCCGCTTTTCTTCCTGTTAACAGCAAAACCTGTGTGTGCGGCATCCAGCCCCGGCAGCTCGCTCAGAATTGCAACTCCAAAAATTGTGTCTTTTGCAAACTTCACCGTATCTGCATAAATAATCGCTTCTTTTTTTGGAAGATACGATATGCTTATTTTTGGATTTGTTATTGTTGAATCTTTGAAAAATACTTTTTTATTGATCTCCTTTTCAAATGTTTCAGTTCCACCGACAATGCGGAATTTATTATTTGCCGTCCAGTCTGCAATTAAATAATGGTTGCGCATATTGTAATTTATAATTCCGTTTTTGTAGCGAATGCCTTGCAATATGTCAAAAAAGTTGTCGTAGTCTTTTGAATAGGCAAGCGCAAGCGCTAGTTCCATATATGTTACGCAGTCCATTTCATCAAAATTAACTCTTGGTTTGTAGCTTGGTGCCGTTGAAACACCTTCGCCCATTGGGCCCAAAAAATATGTTTTGCCTTTCAATCTGTTTGAAAAGAAATTCAGGCGTTCATTACGGCCTTTTATGTCTATGCCTTGTTGCCATAATAATCTCCCTGTTTCCAGATGAGTTAGCTCACTGTTGTGATATGTTGCTATGCGAACAGCAACCGTATCCAAGAGATCTCTGGCCTTGGCTTCAACTACCTTTTGCGCATCGTTTAAATAAATTGCAAAAGCGAGTGTGTCGTTATCTGCGGCTATGTAGCCGGCGAGCCCATGAACACCTTCTATAAAACCGGTTTTAAATCTTATCTGCTCTTTGAATTGCGAATTTGCAATCCGCTTGCCGGCGCCGGTAATTCCGGGTATTGCGAGCGAGGCGAAGTATATATCGCCTTTAGGTTGTTTTTTCATATAGGTTAAAAGGCGGGTTAGGGAATTTGGCTTTAACGAGTTTTGCGCAGAGAGGCCACTGCCGTCAGCCATTTTGAAATCTTCTACCGGAAGCCATGCATTTTGCAGGAAAAGCTTGGTGCTTAAAATTCCGCTTTCTACGCTTCCTTCGCGTCTCATCTTTTGCCCTAGATTGCGCAGCAGCACTTCTGCGTGCAGATTTTGGCTTCTCTGGTTTATTTCATCCATTATGCTTCTCAGCGGAGGTCCTGTAAAAATAACGCTGTCCAAAGCCCTGCCTTTATAAACGTTTGAATCTTCTATGTAAACAATGCCGGAGCTTTCTAGGCTTTTTAAAAAAGCGGCTTTGAAATAAGCAGGCGGGTTGCGAACCGGCAATACCACTGTGGTGACCGGGATATTTTTTCCGATGGTACCCGAGAATGTATATTCGGGTTTTACGGGGTCTATGGAGAATTTATGATTTGCTCTTCTACCTTCTGTTTTCAATTCGTTTTTAATTTTTACATATCCTATGTCCGGGAGAACTTTGATTTGTATGGAATCTCCGTCTTTTGCTCCGGGTCTTATTTCAAAGAGCGCGCAGTTATCGTTAAACGAGAGCGGCGAAATTTCTGCGCCATACCATGCATCAAAGAATTTTTTTCTCCACGAAGTAGGTTTTGTCGGGCCTCTGAAAAAAGATGTGTCCAAGCTCAAGACTCCACGTACGGTATCTATGCCTTTGCTTTTTAACGAATCTGTTAAGTTGCTGAGTGCAAAGAGCGAATTTGAATAATATCTTGCCGATATGTTAGGGTCTCCTCTGCCTTCCAGTCTAAGCACTCCGGAAAAAATGTTGCCTCTTCTGATACCTTCCAAATGCACAAGAGTTTTTGGAGCCCAGTCCAGCGGTATGTTTTGCAGCGCAGCGGCTGTTGTGAGCAGTTTCATGGTGGAGGCCGGTGTGAACCATTCGTTTCCTTTGTAGCTATAGAGTATGGCATCTGAATTTACGGAACGAACCGAAATACCGAATTTTGCTTTTGGAGCTACGGAATCCGCATAAGCGATTAGGGCATCCAAAAACGAATTAGAGCTAGCAAAGACAGTTGTTGCCAGTAACAGAAGGAGGAGGCGCATGGATAGGAATCTAGAAAAAATCGGTTTAGAAGTGGAGATCAGCACTTGCTATATCCACACTCCGGACACTTTGTACATCCCTCGCTAAAAGCCAAAATTCCACCGCATTCAGGGCATTTCGCCTTGTAAAGATTTGCGGAATTCGGAAGTTCAATCAATGGCTTTGCGGGGGGTTTTTGTGCCTCTGCTGTTACGATTTCGGTGTTCTCAAAATCCTTCAACGCTGGCAATTCGTCAAAGTTTATTTTGCCGGTTAAAATATCGGTTAAGCCGTAAGTCTGCTTTGCCAAATGATAGCGGTGCAGGCTTTTGCCAAGAGCATCTGCCAAGCTTATAACCTTGCCGTCTTTGGACGGAATAACCATGTGGCTTCCTATTCCTTCGAGCTGTTCAATTATGTCTTCCAAGGAACCGCCTATGCGCAAATAAAGGCTTACCATGCGGCTGATAGCTTCCAAATCCGAAGATACAACGTCGCCGGCCTTGCCGAGCTGCGCAAAAATTTCCATTTCCCTTCCGGTGACCGGCTCAACGGTAACCGCTATGTGCATATGCCCAAATGGTGTCGTTTGCCTCATGCGAACCGCAGGTATCATCGGGGGTGTCTTTATGGGTTTGCGAACTTGAAATTCTGTGGGAGTACGTGGCCCCTTTGCTGCGGTAGTATCTTCTTTTCCTAGAGCCATGGGCTGATTTTCACGGCAACCATCACGATATACTGTAACTCCCTTGCATTTTAATTCCCACGCCTGCATGTAAATCTTTTCAACATCTTCTGCGGTGGCATCGTGAGGCAGGTTTATCGTTTTTGAAATTGAACTGTCGCAGTTTTTCTGGAATGCAGCCTGCATTTTAACGTGCCAGTCCGGCGCAATATCGTGAGCGCATACAAAAACTTTGCGAATATCTTCGGGAATTTCTTCAATGCCTGCTATGGTTCCGTTTTCCGCAATTTTTTCCAATAATTCATTGCTGTGAAAACCATGTTCCTTTGCCAGTTCATCAAATATAGGATTTATCTCTACAAGCCTTTGCCCATCCAGCACGTTGCGGAAAAACGCAAGGCTGAACATAGGTTCAATGCCGCCGGAACAATTCGCTAAAATGGAAACCGTGCCTGTTGGAGCAACAGTTGTTGTAGCAGCGTTGCGCATTGGGCGCTTCTGAACAACATCCCAGGTGGAGCCTTCCCAGTTCGGGAACTTGCCGCGCTCAGCAGCTAATCTTTCGGAGGCG
>Ga0209755_10005775_pt1 | contig 13939 bp, 7 predicted proteins | sample TergutCo191P1_FD_187301 | JGI IMG/M metagenome (GOLD analysis project Ga0209755, IMG submission 187301) | Cornitermes sp. P1 segment gut microbial communities from Petit-Saut dam, French Guiana - Co191P1 (SPAdes) (version 2) | ecosystem: Host-associated > Arthropoda: Insects > Digestive system >... | reverse complement strand
TTCGCCGCTATGAAATAACTCCTTTGCTTTTAACTCCCATTTATTCCGCTCCTCTTCAAATTGATTAAACGCCGCAAGCCATATTTCTTCTCCTTCGGAAAATAATTTAAAAGATTCCTGCTCCCATTCAATCCTCCTTATAAAAAATCTTTCCTCCGCTTCTTCCCACGCTTTCAATCCCCTTTCAAACTGTTCCTTGTACAGGCTAAGCCATTCTTCACCTAACACAGCAAGGTCTCCGGTGCCTGCGGCAGCCTGCTCAATTTTTGTCTTTATCTCATCAATTCCCGTGTTACATACAGTTTCTGTTTCAGTTATTAATCTTTCTGTGTATAAACGCGCCGCTTCATATTCATTTTTACTGCGCAGACTCAATATATCCCTTGTCCTCCTGCTTGTAAAAATACTTTCTTCCCTGGCTGCGATATTTTCAAACTCATTTTTAACAGCGGTTTTCCTGCCGGTAACAGTTTCAGAAATAACTTCTCCCATTGTTTCGCGTAACTCAAGCGGGATATAGGCAAGAAGCTCCGGAAATAAATTTATCATGATGTTATCATAAAAAGCGCTTTTAATATTGATAATATCATCGGCTTCGCCGCGCCATATTAACAAATCATTTGAATAGTCCCTGTCTTCTTCATTAGGACGGACAATCATAGGATCGCCGGTTTTTTCATCAAAAATAATATTACCTTCATCATCCAGGTGCCACAAATAATTTTTTTGACTTTCGCTGAAAGTTTTAGAAATATCCATCATTGATTTTTCAGACGCTTCGCCGAAAAATCGTCCAAGGAGCCACTGCGAAAAACGTTTTTCCAGCTCTTCGTTACTCCATTTCTCCAATTGGTTTTTGGCTTCTTTAAAAAGCAGGGGATTATCGTAAAAATTGTTTGCTGTTAATTCCCACGCGCATATAGCCTGCGTTAAACCAAATCTCGCTTCCTTCAGCCAGTGTTCGGGATTTAATTCCCTGTCCGCCCTGCTGAAGTGGCTGTCAAAAACAGATCTGTTAAATCCTTTGATTTCACCTAACTCTGAGGATTTATTTGGCTGCGCAAACACCGCTGGCGGAAATAATCCGATTATAAATATTAATGTTAAAAATACAGTTATTGTTTTGTTTAAACATTTGAGAATCATTTTTTTACTCCGGAAAATTTTTATATTCCGCTCAAGCGGAATAATTTTTATTTGTGATTGATAAAAACGACGGTATGATTGTCATTGAACAAATACATGAGCACGTTACTCCAAGAGCTCCTACAAGCGACAATGTCCGTATCAGCATATTCGCTCCTTCCGTGAGAAAAAGGAACGGAACAGCGCCTGCGACTGTTGTTCCTGTTGTCGCCAGGAGAGCCGGAATTTTTTTTCTTAGAGCCAGATAAATGCATAAGGCTGATTTCCCGGCTCCTGTTTTTATCCGCGATTTAATTCCGTCAACGCAGAGTATTGCAGCGTTAACTGTCATTCCGCTTACCGCGATAAACGCGCAGGCAACAGCTGAATTATACGCGCTGCCGGATAACACAAGGCATATTGCCGGAACCGCCAGCGAAGACGGGACGGCGGAAAGAACGAGTAACGGGACAAAAAAAGATTCGTTAATTGCAGCGATAATCATGTAACAAAAAATAATTGCCGTAACAAGCGAAAGCACGGTTGCTGATAAACCTTCGCTTTGTCTGATTGCTTCAGGATCAAATTCAACCGAATAACCGGGAGGCAAATCCTGTTTTTCAAAAATATTATTTAATTCTTTTTTTACCCTGCGCGGATCCATAGGCTTTGTGGAAATTGTAATTGAAGCTGATCTGCGCCTGTTGTCTCTTCTAATGCTGGAAGGCTCTGTCTCTTCTTTTGCTTTCATGAGCGCATCAATGCGCAACGCAGAAATTGAATCTTCACTGCCGGATCTCACAAGAGCCTTCATAACATCATCTCTTGATTGACGCATAACATTTGCGCCGGTTCTTATCCTTACATCAGTTTCTCCGTCCGGCGACATTCTCTTATACGCTACAGGAGCGTACACGTTTAACCGCAGCCTGTTAGCTGCATTTGAAAAACCTGTTTTTGTTTCCGCGAAAATTTCTCTGTCAGGGATCATTATCAATTTTTTACTGCCCTGTTTAAAATTAAGCACTCTTTCTCGAATCAGCGGATTAGCGGCGCAGGCGGAAGCAAGTTCTTCCGCAATCTCCCTGCATTTTTGATCTTCATCGCCGTAAACAAATATTTCCCAGTATCGATCCTTCAGCGAATTATCATGAAAAAAAATAAAACCGCCTGGAATATTAATTTGCTTTGCGGTCTCCTTTACAAGATGAGCCTGTGTTTGTTTTGGATCAAAAGAAATCATCAGCGAGCCTGAACCTGTCCGCGCGCCTGTTTCAATATTTTTAATTCCTGGCATCTGCAAAAGCTGTCCGCTGTAAAGAGTAAGAAGCCTGTCAGCCTCTTCCGCAAGCAGTCCGCCGTCAAACTCAACCTGCCCGTAAACAGAATCTTCGGAAGTTATACTGCCCGCATCCGCTCCTTTTGCGAATAACAAAAAAACTGCTGAAACAGTGACACCGATGCTGACAGTCAGAACAACCGCAGGATAACAAACGCAATACCTTACAACAGCGGCAAAAACCCTGCATACGTTATGCGAAATATAATTTATTACCTGTTTGAGAAATACAGGCAATTTAACAAAAGGAATTTTCCTGCCGCTGTTAAGTTCCCAAAGCAAAAGCGGCGGAAGAATTGTCAGGCTCAAAACAAGAGCTGTAGCTGTAACAACCGCTATCGCGCTTGCGATTATCCTCACTCCGCTCTCTTCAGCCGCCGAGAGCGGAATCAGCGCCGCCACTGTAGTCGCGCCGCCTGCGATTAACGGTCCTGTCAGCGAAGATAATGACGCGGAAGCTGATTTATAATCTTTGCATTTGCGCAGTCTTTCCGAACAGAGAATTACAGCGTCAATTGCCGTTCCTACTCCGGCTGCAATTCCCGCAAGCAGCAGCCTGTCAAGTAAAAAGCCTCCTGCCGAAAGAATCGCGGCTGATATTAGACAGATTAGAGGAATCGCGAGAGCGCAGAAAAAACCGGCTGTAAAGAAATTACTGTTTCTATTTAGTAAAAAACTGATAACCGCCGCCATAATTGCACCTAACACAGCGGCGTTAAGCACTGATCTAAAAGCCGCCGCCTCTTCCGCGCCTAGATCGGATAACACAATAAATTCAAGGCTATTCAAATCTGACGCACGCAGCGCCGCTAACTCTTTTTTTATATCAGATGATAATTTTCGCAAATCCGCATCATGCTGTCCCATGATTGCGATGCTTGCGGTTTTTCTGCCGTTCAGACGCGAAAGAATATCCGGCTCCCGTTCCTGTTCCGTAATACAGGCAATTTCCGAAAGCTCTATAAATTTTCCCTCTCCAAGCGGAATAAAAGCCTTTTCCAGCGATGAATATCTTCCGTCTACTGTAACGATTATTTCTCTGCCGCCCTGCGCGATAGTTCCGCCTGAAAAAATGGAATCATTCATAGCAATAAAAGAAGCCGCCGCAGACGGTTCCAATCCAAGAATACCGAGTTTTTCCTGATCAAAAGTTATATAAATTTCTTTTATTCCGGCTCCGGAAACAAGGACTTCTCCGGCTCCGTCAAGGCTTTCAAGCCTTGGCTTTACGATTTTTTCCAGAATACCAGCCGTTAAAACACTGTCGTCTAACGTAATGTCATTCAAGACGGCGGCAGACCAGACGGGAATTCTTGAGTTGCCTGAACTTAAAATTTCAGGTCTCTGCGCAGAAGACGGAAGCGTTTCGTAAACTCTCTGAGCAGCGTCGCGGACAGCTTCATACCTTCCTTTTGCGCTCTGAAATCTCCGTGAGCTGAAACTGATAAAAACGCTTGACAAACTGTTTTCGCTTGAACTTTGGATTGTCTGTATCCCTGAAATTGAATACAGCGCATCTTCGAGCGGAATGGTAACGCTTCTTTCCATTTCCTCGGCATCAATGCCGTAATGTTTTATTTTTACAACAAACGCTCCTCCTGTGTTTTCCTTAATTTTTTCACTAGAATTAATAATGACGAATAACGCTGCCGCGCAGATTCCTACAAGTATGCACAAGCTCATCTTTTTCCTTTCTAAAACACAGGGCTTTTCTTTCATTTTTTTACTCCGCGAATTTTCCAGTTAAAATAGCGGATAAGAACAGGAGGAACCGCAAAGAGACTGAGCAATGTTGAAGCTGTAAGTCCTCCCATCATTGCGACCGCCATCGATTTTTGCGAGTTACCCAAAGGACTTAAAATTAACGGAAGCAAAGCAAAAATAGTTGTCGCCATTGTAATCAAGATCGCCTGACACCGTTCATTTGCTCCGAGGTAAACCGCGGCAGTTGGAGACAGACCGGCGCAAATTTTTTGATCGCTGATTTCAAAAAGAAGGAGGCTGTTGTTTACAACCAATCCAAAAAGAGCCGTTAATCCAAGCACAGCTCCCGAATCTATTTTCGCGCCGGTAACTAAAAGCGCAGGTCCTGCTCCCGCGAGAGAAAACGGTATGCTCGTCATCAGCACAAGCGGCAGAAGAAACGATTCAAACTGAGCGCCCATCGCCATATAAAGAAGAATCAAGACAAGTAAAACATAAATTATCAGCGAATTACGGTATTTGCCAAATACAGATTCATCGGCTCCTTCAAACCAGGAAAATTGCGCGGTTAATTTTTTAACTGCATCGGGAATTTTTTCCCCTGCGGCGATATCAGAATAGATAACATCAGATCGATCAAGGCGCGCAAGAGACGCTTCCGCTTCTCTTCGCTCTATATTTACAAGAGAGCCGAGGAACACTGTTTTTTCCTGCGCGGTTTTCAGCGGCGTATTTTCAATCTGCTGAATTGTATCGACGTTTTTCTGCCTGCCGCCCGTTACGCGCACATCAAGAGGTCTTCCTTCGATTTCAAGCCTCACCGCGACAACTCCTTCGTTAAGGATATAGAGCGTTTGTGCTGTCTGCGCGGCAGGTATTGAAAGATACGCGGATGCTTCCCTGTTCGGATACAGCCGCAGCTCAGGTCTTTGTCCAAGAGGACGATAGTTAACAGCAACTGATTGAGTTTTTAAAGAATCCTGCGCGGCAAAAACCGCGCGGACAGTTTGTAAATGTTCGAGTAACTCTTCCCTGTCTTTTCCCTTAATTACAAAAGTTCTACCGGCTGATAATCCCAAGAGGGTTTCCGCCCTGTCTTTTGGAAAAAAAGCCGTAAACGGCGCCTCCAGATGCTGTTCCATCGCCGATTTAATTTCAGCTAACGCGCGATCCGGCTTTATTCCCCTTTCCAAAACACAGCGCAGAATTAATTCTTCTTTCCTGTAATCAATGTCCGCCCTGCGGCTTACATCATCTTCTTCCGCGCCGGCTCTTCCATATACAGTTTTTACAGACGGCAGCCCTGATAAAATTCGCGAGGTTTCTATGGAACAATTTATCATTGATTCCAACATGGTACCGGGGGAGGAAGTAACCGAAACCCACACTTCTTGCGCGTCATCAGGATTTATGAAAACCACAGGCCGCATCAAAAGCGTAAGGATACCTAAAAAACTTAACGCTATAGCTGAGGCAAATAGTTTACCAGGATGACGCAGAGCGTATGCAAGAAAAAATGCATATCTCCTTACAAGGCTGCCGTCTTTAAAAACTGACTTTTTTTTATCTGCACTTACAGCGTTTCTTTCAGCGGCATTTTTGTTAGCTGTCATTGGAGAGCCGAAAAACATCAAGTAAAGCGAAGGAAGACAAAATTGCGCGTAAAACCATCCTGCCGCAGTGCCCGCGACAAGCGAGACGGCAATATCGCCGAACAGGCTTCCCAAAGGACCCGGCAGCATGATAATCGGCGCGAAAACAAGCGCTGTCGTTAATGTTGACGCGACGCTTGATCCAGCGATTGAAAAAGCGCTGTCTGTGATTTCTTCAGGCATCGGAGATGATACTCTCTTTCGAAAATTTCTGTTAAGCAAATCCAGAACTATTACGCTGATATCAGAAACAAGTCCGATTCCCATGGCTAGCCCGGAAAGGCTCATGCTGTTTAAAGATTTGCCCGTAACGGAGAGCACGCAAATACCCGCGGCAATCGAAACAGGAATTGACAATGCGGCAAGCAGGCTGTATTTCAGCCGCTTTATAAAAAGAGCAAGCACAGTAACAACCGCGGCTGCGCCGAGAACCGCGGATATTATTAAACCTGTTATTCCGATTAAAAGAGAGCGCGATGAATCTGTCACAATTTCGATTTGCGCATCACGCGAAAAAAGCGCAGACGCTTCATCAATTTTTTTTTTGATTTCACGGGACAGGCGGAGAGGATCGCTGCCGGGTCTTCGGTAAATTTCAAGACCTGCGGCTTCTTTTCCGCCGTAAACAAATATGCTCTCCCGCCGCGCGGCGGATGAATAAATTTCACCCGCGTCTTCAACCCTTAAAGCGCCTGCGGGAAGAATTATTTTTGAAAGTTCAGAAATTGAATCAGGTTTTCCTGAACTTACAATGACTAGCTCCATGTTGCCTTCGCGCGCATTTCCTGCGGGAATATCAGCTGTCTCCTGGGCAAGAAGATTTGAAAAACCAGAAGGCGATAGCCCCAGAGCTGCAAGCCGGTGCACATCGAGTAAAAGTTTTTCTTCTGATTTTTCTCCGCCGGCGATAACGACAGAGCCTACTCCGTCAATTCTCCGCAAACGCGCCTGTATTTCGTACTCGGCAAGTTTGCGCGCAAACTCTCCGCTGCCGTTACGCGAACTTACAGCGATCACCGCGTGGGCTTCGCTCCCCGCATCGCCGGTTGTTACGGACGGCTTTTTCACTCCTTCGGGAAGACCGGGATAAACCGCGTCTACAGCTTCGCGTACAAGAACAGACGCAGCCATCGGATCAATTCCCCATCGAAAATCAAGGCTGATAAGCGAACGGTTATCACGCGAAACGCTCCTCATTCTTTCAAGACCTTTAACAGGAGAAAGTCCGTCCTCAAGCGGAATTGTTACCATGCTTCTTATTTCGTTAGCCGCCATGCCTTGGTACAAAGTTTCCACGGTAACTCTCGGCACAGAAAATTCGGGCAGCCTGTTTACAGGAAGCGAGAAAAGAGAAAAAACCGCCGCGATAACTAACGCCGCAAGAATCATTACAACCGTAACAGGACGGCGTACAAAAAGTTTTATTAGTCCTCTCATGGTCTCCTACTTTATAAGCGATATTCTTTGCGGCTTATTATTTCTGTTGCCTAAATTATCACGCAGCCCAGAAGCAATCTGAAAATTAATTATTCCAAAAAATGTCGAGTTAACAAGATTTCCGTTAATTTCTATTCTTTGATTGTTTTCCATTCCAGGATGCGGATCGTTAGCTGAAAAGCTGCTGTCTTTAACCTGACGCGCCGAGAATGTGACAACATTGTTGCTTGTCTCCATTCGAAAAAGTTCCATCAATGAAAACAAATCGACAGACGCTCCTTCCGCGGTTTCAAAATATAATTCGATCCATGTTTTAATACTCTCGCCCGAAGGATAATTTTCGTTCGTTATTGGAATAATTTCATAAAGCGAACTTTCACCGAAAAACTTTAACTTATGATCAGTTTCATTGCCGGGAGCCATCGGCATTCTTATACCAGTCAATACAGGCGGTCTGGAATGTTTTCCGTTTGCGACAACCCTGAATAAATATTCATCTTTGCTTTCATTCCCTTCATCATCTTTAATTCCGGATTTTATTCTCAATGAGAATCTGCTGTCATAAACCGGCGGATTTTCAAACCGGAAAATAATCTCCGAAGTAAAACACGCCGGAGTATCCATTACAAGATTCGGAGCATCATCGGCGCTTATATAATTTTTTACAGAACTTGAGTCAACAGGTTTGGAAAAAACCAGTAAAAACTTATCATCCTTTTCCCAATTTTGATTCTCTGTTTTAAGTTGTCCGGCGCCGCTGTATACTCTATCCTGAATCAATTCAAAAGCAGCGCCGTCTTTTGCAATTCGCATAACGTTTAATAAATACGGTTTTTCAATATTATTTCCTGTAGTAAAAATACTTGTAAAATCATTTCCGGTATTCATTCCGTTGTTATCTGTCAGCGATGATGAAATTCGTATCTCATAGCGGTTATTCCGCGTCCACGGCTCCGCCGGTGAAAACACCGCCGAATTCCCATTATCATCAAGTTTCCACAAACCGTTCATTGAAGGATAAAATGAAACATTTTCGTATAACGTTTTCAGAGACACAGGCTCGGAATACTCCAGTCTGACTTTCATTTCAGGATCGGCAATATTTTCATATAACGGAGGATAACATGAAAGCAAAACAGGGCGTGAATTATCCGGTCTTGTCGTAAAACCGCCGTAAAACGTCTCATCCATAGAAAGACCGTTTATATCATGAGCTTCTGATGAAACGCTTATAATGTAATTTTTATTTATCTCCAGCGGCGTCAGCGGAGAATATGTCAAATTTCTTCCGCTCCAGAGAAATTTTCCTCTTATTCGATCTCCGTCACAGGTTAAAGAAAAGTTTCTCTCTACGCTTGATTTATCAGGATCGCCTGAAAAACAAAGAATTATGTTAATCTCTTCCACTTCGGAATGATAGCCGCCTCCGGGCGTCCATGACGCTACTTCAAAGCGTGATAACCTTAAAATATCGCATGCGCTAAAAAATAATATACTAACAAAAAACATTATAAATATTTTAGTTTTCATCTGACAGCCTCCAGATAAAAAACTGAGTCGTTTTTCATATAAATCCCTGTTTCTGAACTTATTCCGCCTTTTCCGCCGGGAATGGTCAGCCTGTAATAATGCGGAACTTCCTGCGATGCTGTTAAACCTTCCCACCTAATGAACAGGCGATCATCGGAAACCCAGTTAACATATTGAACCGCAACAGGCGCAAGGATTCCCGGAAAAAAAGGAGAGAGGATTATTCGCTGCGGCGTATTTTGTTTTTCTTCAAAACTGAACATCAGAGAAAAATGAATTGATAAATTAAAATTTCCCGTTCCCTGCTCGGCATGAATCTTCAGCGTTTTTTCTTCCAAAGCGTCAGCGTAAAACACATTATCGTCAATTCTTAAAGATAAAACTTTTAAATACGGAATATCAGGAATAAAATTGATTTTATGCTCTTCACCTAACTTTAAGCCTTCGCTGTCCTTAGCGTCGCCTGAAACTGTCAAAGTATATTCAGTCTCACCTTCGGGCTCTTTGGAGAAAATATACACAATGCTTTTATCTGACAGAAACTCGGCTCTGCCTGAGAGAGAAGGTTCAAAGCGCAGAGAGCGCAGAACATTTTCTCCCATTGGTTTGCTGAACTCGACAGCGATTCCCTGTCCAAGCCCTAAACCTGTTTCGATACATAATCCTGTTTGATACCAGGTACCGTCCGCGTTCTGCACAGGATAAATGCGCGTAACAGCAGGCAGCGTCTGATCAAAATCGGTCGTAAAGAAACCTGAATATGTTTTCGCAAGAGGAACACCGTCGGCGCTTTTGGCGGAATCTTTTATATTCCATTGATACAAAAGCCAAGGAGAAAGCGCTTTTTCAAGTTTAACTTTTAAAATTCTATTGTCATCTGACCATTCAAAACTTTTACCGCTACCTCCGTCAATTGAAAAAGCTGATTCCGCGCTTAATCTGTCCATGGAACGCGAAAAACAAAATTCCAGCGCGGCAAAATTTGTTCCGACAGACGCTCCGGCAGAAGGACTGTGCCATTCCAGCAAAGGAGGCTCATTTTTATTAATCGCATAAAATGATATAAAACGTTCAATACGCGCTTCCCTGCCGTCAGCAGCTCTCATGGAGCCTGCAAGACTCATGGTGTATCGAATACCGGCTGTCCATCCGTTTACAGGAATAAAATAAAGATGATTCCCCTTCCAGATTTTATCTCCTGATACCGCGCCCAATTCAGAATTAATCTGCAAAATTCCTTCTGTCTCATTTTTTATCATTTCAGTGTCAAATTTGATTATTACAGGACTGTACTGTCCGGCTAAAACAGAATCTGTTTCTGCGGGTTCCATGCCTATTTCAATTTGGCGCAGATCAATAAAACCGCAGGAGAGAAACAATATTGCGCATAACGTTACGCAGAATTTATTCTGTAATTGCGACATTTGTTCCTTCCTTTAAATCAGAATCAGGACGCGCTACAAGAATTTCTCCGGCATTCAATCCTCCTGTTACTTCGCGCTCTTCGCCGTATGCTGTCCCAAGATTTATTTTCCGCTCGGCAAGCGCTGTTCCGTTTATGACAAAAACGCTTCCTTCATTATTTTTTATGTTAAAGATTGATGATTCGGGAATAAAAACAGCTTTTCTGGGAGATCTGAGATTTACCGTAACGCGGGTAAACATTCCGGGTTTCAATTTATTTTCGTTCTGCGCGGCGGAATCATTTAATAAAACACGCACGAGAAAACTCAGGCTCTGACTGTCCGCCTGCGGATAAATCAGATCGACAATTCCGGCTCTTGTTTCTCCCGTTCCGTCAATTAAAACAGAAGCCGCCATTCCTTTTTCCATCCGCAGCGCGTCTTTCTCGCGCACCGGAAATATTGCGTATAACGATGCGGTATCAATTAAGCTGATAATTTTATCCTGAGGGCGCACCCGTTCTCCTTCTTCAAGGTATCTCGCTCCGACAACTCCAGACGCAGGACTCCGTACCGTCAATTCGGAAAAAGCGATATTTGCAGAAGCCATTTCTTTTGACGCGGCTTGAAGCCTTGCGTTCGCGGCTTCAAGTTCCGCTCTCAGACTTGAAGTCATCAATAAGACAATCGCGTTCTTTTTTTCTGTTTCGTCTAACGGAACAGGAATCCCTGCCTTGACAATATCCTGGTCACGGAATCCGATCCTTCTTATTTCGAGCTCCCTTTCGAGCAGTTGAATCTGCTCCCATTCAGAATCCAGGCTGAAACGGCTGACAAGAATCGCCTCTGTATGAATTCCTCCGGCTTCAAAAAGAGTTTCCTGATTTAAATGTTTGCGCCTGTCTTCCTCCCATCTTCGTTTTGCAAGAGAGAGTTCCATGTCAGCCTTGTCAAGCGCAAGAAGCTGCGCTTCAGCCTGAAACACTCCTTCCAGCAATCTTGAATCAGCAAGATTACGCGCAGCCAGCGCCTGCGAATAATTATTTTCGGCGCGTTCAACAGCAAGATTAATCTGCGGATTTTCAAGCTGAACAACAATCTGCCCCTGTCCTACAAAATCGCCTTCGCGGAAATTTAGTTTTCGTATAACAGCTTCCTGCGGAGAAGTAATATCAACTTTACTTAAAAAAGACAAACTGCCGAAACCGGAAGCTTCATCAGGCATCTCGCGCGTAAACGCGGCGGTTCCCCTTACCTTTCTCGCTTCATTTTTTAAATTATCCGTATTTCCGTCACATCCGAATAAAAGAAAAAGTGTCAGATTAATAATTATAATTTTTTTCATTTTTTGCTCCTTTTATCTTTTTTTATTAATTGATGATAAAAAATCATCAAGACCGCCCGGTCTAAGATCGAGAAAACGTTCCAGTTCGCGTTCCGCTTCCAGAATTGCCGTTGCCGCCTGTATCAAAGTTATTTCCCTTTGAGTCTGTTCGATTAAAATTTCCATTAATTTATTTCTTGTAATATGCCCAAGACCAAGCCTTACTTCTTCTACGCGGCAGCGTTCGCTTCCAAGAGCCGCAGATTCAAGAGCCAGTATCAGCTTTTGTTCAGCAAGAGCGCATTTTTCAACAGCGTTAGCTGCAATCCTGCTTATCCTTTCGAGGGTGGTATCATATTTTTCATTTTCCAGAGCCAGAGCAAGCGCAGTTTGTTTTTTTCCGTAACTTGAGGCAGGATCCGGAAGAGGGGTAAAAGCATTCTGAATCATCGCGGTTTTATCGTACTTGCCAAAAGACGAGTGCTCCCATCCGGTCTGCATTCCGAATTTATTTTGAATCCACGGACCTGAAAATTCGATATTAATTCCGACAGACCAGTTGTAACTGGTTAACGGGTAACGGCTGCCGCTCAGTGCAAAGCTGCCGGTCAGCCTAAGAGTTGGTATCCATGAGTTTGAAGCGTATTTTAATTCCATCTGCTTTTTCTTGATTGAATGACGCATTTCGATTAATTCAGGATTTTGTTTTCTTGCAAGATCGGCTGCTGCGGCAACAGCTGCAATTGCGGTTAACGTACTGATTCCCGCGCGTCGGTTTACATCAACCTTTTCTGTCAGAACCGGCAGCGAATCAAACCCGAGAAGTTCGGCAAATTGTTTTTCCATTTCATCAAGTTCAAGCTTGAGCGAATAAATATCGAGTTTAGCGTCAGCTATGCTGATATCAGCGCTTGCCAAATCAATTTCCAGAGTAAGACCGAGCTTCACTTCTTCAGATAAAATACGCCGCTGTTCTTCCAGAATTCCGAGCGCTGCAGTTTTTATATCGAGGATTGCCCTTGACGAGAGCACGTTGCGGTAAGCTGAAATTGCCGACTCTGCGACTTCTCCCGCCATTCTTTCAAGCCTTGAATTTGAAAGATCGATCTCCATACGTTCAAGTTTTCTGGACATTACTGTTCCGTAATCCCAGACAAGCTGATCCAGATTAATCCCGTAATTTTTTATAAAAGAATCCGCGCTTAGCTGCTGCAGACGATCGTTCTCCGAAACATTAAAACTAAAACGCGGTAAATATTGGCGCAGCCCCCATTTCCACGCTCCTTCCATAATTTCCTGCGAAGAGCGCGAATGTTTCAGCCCTGCGGATGACGCGACAGCAAGAGCGGCTGCGTCTGCAAAAGTTATTGATGCGTATTTCCTGTCATTTGCGTAAACAAAAGCCGATGCAAACACAAGCGATATCAATATAATGTTACGTGACATTTTCATCACATTACCTCTCTGATTGTTTTTTCAAGATTCGAGATTGAGCGTAAAAGCGGAGTATCCCACGGAAGCATCGCTCTTGCGCGGCTTAAATCTTCCAGAGCTTCTTCGCTTCTTCCCGCTATCCAGCGCAGTCTTGCCCTGTCAAGCAAAACCATGGCGCTTTCCGCGGAAAACTCCGCTGCTCTGTCCAGAAAAACAGCCGCTTCGTCAAATTTTCCCGCGTCGGAGGAAAGTTCCGCCGCCATCCTTAAAGCGCGGATATCCTGCGGATTGTCAGCTAACAAATTTTCTGTCAGGGACTGTGCTCCAGCCGAATCGCCGCTCTCCCGCAGAATACGCGCAAGATATAAAGACGCCTCCAGGGAAGAAGGACGCAGCTTTACCGCCCTCCGGCAGGATTTTCCGGCTCTTTCCAAATCGCCGTAAAAATACTCAGCCTTTGCGCGGAGAATCAGAGAAGGAACAAAATTATTTTGACCGCGCAGAATTTCCATTACATCTGTCATCCGCCCCTGAGAATACGCGTCATAAGCGCGTACATACAAACGGATCGATTCGGCGTCATTTGATTCAGCGCAGGAAGCAAAGAGAAGAATTATCAAACATGAAAATATTGAGTATTTATTTAAATTGATAATTTTCATATAACCTGCCCTTTAAACTTAACTGCGACAAATATATGAAAGCCGTTCCGCCAAACGGCCTTTAGCGGAAGAGACCTGAGCGCTGAAATAATCACGGAAAACTGGAATGCTGTTTAATGCGCGTAACGCGCCTACGGCATAAACCGTGTAAGGATTATCAGCCAGACTGATTAACGGCAGCAATGAATCAAGAGATTGAGGATTACCAGAATTGATAGACTGGGTAATAATTGTTTCAATTTCTGTTTTGGTTTTAATTGATGCGCCGTCTTCGGTTTTTAAACCTGTATGAGAAGCAAGTATAATGCGGCATTCTTCGGAAAAAGGCC
>Ga0209755_10005774_pt1 | contig 13941 bp, 13 predicted proteins | sample TergutCo191P1_FD_187301 | JGI IMG/M metagenome (GOLD analysis project Ga0209755, IMG submission 187301) | Cornitermes sp. P1 segment gut microbial communities from Petit-Saut dam, French Guiana - Co191P1 (SPAdes) (version 2) | ecosystem: Host-associated > Arthropoda: Insects > Digestive system... | reverse complement strand
TATCGCTGTTGGAAATTAAATCTTTAACTGAGATTCCCATAGGCTGAATGCACGGGAAAGACAGAACCGGCAAAGCTTTTTTTGTTTTTGCGGCTCTTTGTTCATCGAGCCATTGGCGCATGTTTCTCTTCATAGTTTAACATTATATATTGACTATGAAAAATTAGCAATTAAAATAATCAATCAAAAAATTTTACGATTCCTGTCTCCAGCGAATATTTTGCCGCGGCAAGTCTTACCCTGCCTTCCTCAACCGCTTTTGATATAACTGTGTTGCCTGCTATTTTTGACAATGTATACAATATGTTTTTATTCTCAATTTCTTCCTGATCGCAGCTGCAAATATCATCGGGAGAACATTTGCATATTTCATCAATAACTGCCCTCATGCAGGGACTGAATGTGCCGCCGTTTATTGCCGCTCTAACCGCGCCGCATTGCTGATGACCCATTACGACGATAAGCGGCGTTTTAAGCACCTCGACTGCATATTCCAAAGAACCCAATCCTATATTGCTGATTACATTTCCGGCGGTACGAATAATGAATAAGTCTCCAAGACCCGCGTCGAAAATTAATTCCATGGGAGCGCGCGAATCGGAACAACCGACAATCGCCGCATAAGGATTCTGTCCTTTTTCGAATAATTTTGTCCGCGCTTCGCTGTACAATCTTTGAACCGGCGTACCTGCCGCATAACGGGCGTTGCCGTCGATTAATTTTTTAAAAGCTTCATCTGAATTCATGTTGATATTATATAATAAAACTTAATTTATTTCAAGTAATATTTCGACTTTTCCATTAATTGACAAAAAGGCAAAAATTGTTTAAAATGCTCTTTGTCGAATGATGTTCGAATATGGTGTCGCTTTTGACATTGGTACAACTACAATTCACGCCGAGCTTTTCAATATTGAGAGGAACGAATCCCTCGAAATTTTCACCGCATTTAACGAACAGCGCGTTTTTGGCGCGGATGTTATAAGCAGAATAAGCGCTGTACAAAACGGAAAATTACACGAACTTTTTTCTGTCATTAATAATCAGGTTGAGGGCATACTGCGGCATTTTTTAGCTAAACATAAAATTGATAAAATTACAAAATGCGCCGTTAGCGGAAACACAACCATGCTGCATCTTTTCTGCGGCGAGGATCCGTCCAGCCTTGGGCGCGCGCCGTATACGCCTGTATTTTTAAATGAAAAACAATTTAAGGGATCTGAACTTTCTCTTTCCGCAGAACGCGTCAATTTGCTGCCCGGCGTTTCTGCGTTTATCGGCGCGGACATTGTCTCAGGTTTGGCATATGTCGACATAATGGGGAATAATGAAAATAACGCGCTTTTTATTGATATTGGAACCAATGGCGAAATAGCCTTGTATAAAAGAAACGAAAAAAAGATTTATTGCTGTTCAACTGCCGCAGGACCGTGTTTTGAGGAAATAAGCTGCGATCTTAGCGCATCGGATTTCATTGATACAATCGCAGAAATGAGGCGCGGTGGAATTATCGACGAAACAGGCGCTTTGCAAAATGTGTTAGCTGACGAATATAAAAACGCATGTCAATCTGACGTAAATCAATCTGACGTTCGACAGTTTCAATTGGCAAAGAGCGCGATTTTTTCCGGCATTAAATTGATATGCAAACATGCGCATGTAAATTTAGCTGATTTGGGCGCAGTTTACATTGCAGGAGGACTCGGCGAACATCTCAATTTGCAAAATGCAGCGTATGTTGGTCTTCTTCCGCGCGAGTTCGCAGATATGCAAGCGGCGAATGTTCATATCTGCGGCAACACCAGTTTAAAAGGAACTGGCAAATACCTGACAGACTTAACCTTTTCGCCGCGCCTTTGCGAAATTATCGCCTGCGCGCAAACTGTGGATTTGGCAGGTGATAAGTTTTTTTCGGCAGCATTTGAACATAATATGTGGTTTTAAAGTGGATACCTAATAATATAATTATAAGAGTGCAGGTAAATGACTATAAATTTGTTTCTTATCACAATGAAATAAAGGCGCGGATGCAGAACCCTACCAGGAGTGGTTGGTTCTGGCATTATTTAACGCAGCCGCTAGCTGACATATTCAACGCAGACCAAATACTCCCGGCAGGGCTTCCCACCCGCGCCTTTTTATTACTGTGTTAAGAATTTAAATGATTGTATTTTACCGTCATTCTTACAAGTAGTTATTAGGTATACACTTTTCGGAATGAGTTTAAAGGGTGTTTTTATAATGAAGTATAATGTCGTTTATTGTGATTATTCTTTGGTCTCGGGCTGAAGAATTTGTTCCACTTCATTGGTTATTCGCTTTATTAATCGTTGTGTCAGGTTTTTTCTTTCATTGGTAGTTAAACATTCAAGATAATCTTCCGCTGTTTGTGAATTCTTGCCGGTTTGTTCACTATCGTTTACAAATAACCTAAAAGGCTCAATATTGAGAGCTTGGGCTATTTTCTCTACCATCGCCATAGAAGGAGCGCGGCTGTTTATTTCGATTTCGCCTATGTAGCTGGTCGATGTTTCGAGCATTTCCGCCAGTTTCATCTGCGAAATTCGGTGTTTCTTACGGTATTTCTTCATATTAAGAGCAAAAACTTTCATCATTTTCATATATTATATGCTAAATGCAGATAAACCACTTGAACAATACGAATAATGCGTATAAAATGTAGTATATTATGCTCAAGTAGCGAATAATAATACTAATTTATATAGAATTTAAGTAGTTTAAAAAGGGGTTAATTTGTGAAGATATTCGGTAAAATTTTTAGTTTCTTAGCCATTCTGGCGATTATTGTTGTCTTTTTTGGGTGTGAACCTGAGCCGGAATCGGGACTGCCAGCTCTTACAGGAACTGTGAGTATAGAAGGAGCCTCTCAGGTTGGTCAGACTCTTACGGTAGATACTTCATCTTTGGGCGGCAGCGGCACAATTTCATATGTGTGGAGTAATAATCCCAATAACAGTAACGCATATACGATTAAAGCGTCCGATGTTGGTTCAACTATTACAGTAACAGTGTCACGTTCCGACAATTCTGGCAGTGTTACAAGCTCGCCGACAGACATTATAACAGCGCATACGCCTGGATTGGCTTACACTTTAATAAACAATAATACCGCATATTCGGTTTCCAAAGGAACAGCGACTTCTACAGTTGTCATAATACCGTCTGTACACAATGGGCTTCCTGTTGTTGCGATAACGGATTCGGGCTTTACATCTTATTCAAACATGACTGGTGTGATAATACCAAACGGCGTAACCAGAATTGGAAATTATGCGTTTTTTCAATGTAATAATTTGACAAGCGTAGTAATACCTGCAGGCGTTACATACATCGGTAATTTTGCATTTGACGGCTGCATCAGCTTGAATACGATTTATTACGGCGGAACTTCAAGTGCAAATTGGGCAGGGATAGCGATTGGTTCCAGTAATACTGCACTTACAGAGGCATTTCGTTATTATTCTTCTGGTTGGCATTTTTTAAATGGGATACCAACGGAATGGGTAACATTGGTACAAATTCCGGCAGGAACTTTTACAATGGGACCTGATATTTGGAATAATTACGAAACTTTTACTGCGACATTAAGCGCGTTTAAAATGGGTAAATATGAAGTAACGCAGGAACTGTATCAAGATGTAATGGGAGTAAATCCCAGTAATTTTAGTTCAAATCCTGCAGCAGGAGAGATACAAGCAAGACGTCCTGTAGAAGGTGTAAGCTGGTATGACGCAATAGAGTTCTGTAATGCTTTAAGCATTAGGGAAGGGCTGACTCCTTATTATTCAATAAATAAAGATAGTCCTGATCCAAATAACAACTCTGAATATGACGATATGAAATGGCTTGTAACAATGAATGAATCTGCAAACGGTTATCGATTACCTACGGAAGCACAGTGGGAATATGCATGCAAAGCGGGGTCTACCACTAACTGGTATTTTGGCAATGATGAAAGCGAACTTATAAACTATGCATGGTACAGTGCAAATTCAAACAGCAGAACACATCAGGTAGGACTAAAACTGCCTAATGCATTTGGGTTATACGACATGCATGGGAATGTAATTGAGTGGTGTTGGGATTGGTGGGGAAATCTGCCAACAAGTAATCAGACTGATTATACAGGAGCGGTCTCTGGGAGTGGCCGCGTGGGGCGCGGCGGTAGTTGGGACCTTTCGGCCGAGTACGCTCGTTCGTCCCTTCGGAACAACGGCGACCCCAGCAGCAGGGGCAACGCGTACAGGGTCGGTTTCCGGCTTGTCCGTCCCTGAGTTTTACCTGACCACTTCCGGCGTAGCCGGGTAAGTAGTGAGGTGGTTCGTGATAAAGGTCTTCTCTTCTTCTTCGTGTTAATTCGTGGACTATGGTATTTCTCTAATTGCGCGTAACATGCTGTTGTTACAGTACCGCCAAACAGCAAGTTCGGTTTTTGTTCGTGATGGTTCTTCGGCCTGAGGCTTTTATCATAATAATTAATTTTTATGGCCTCTCGCCGTTTAGCTCTTTCCATCTACACGCTTTCGCGTGCTGAATTCAGGCGGGTAAAGGTCTTAAATCTTCTCATTCTTCCTTGGCGTTCTCTGCGCCTCCGTGCCTCTGCGAGAGGTCTTTTTTAAATATTTTTTTTCTATCTTGTTTTTCTTAGATATAAGAAGAGAAAGCGGACAACAGGTTCGGTTCTGTTCGTGGTTGAAATCTTTCTTCTTCTCCCTTGGCGTTCTCTGCGCCTCCGTGCCTCTGCGAGAGGTCTTTTGCTTTTAATCTGTGCAAATTCGTGGACCTTCTTCTTTGGCGTTCTCTGTGCTTTTGGCATCTTGGCGAGAGACTCTTCTTGGTATTAATCTACTTGAAGCAACTATCTACGATGAGCTCGGTTGAAGTTCCGTACGTTTTAAAGGAGTTATGTATGAAAAAGATAAAAATAAAGCTATTGAATTATATATTTACAATCCAGAAAAAATGATATATATTAGATATAAGAGGTAATTTATGTTAAGACAAGTTGTGACGCCAAGTAAGGAAAATCCAACTATTTCCATTCCCTCTGAATACTACGGAAGGGAAGTAGAGATTTTTATGTTTCCATTTTATAATGCAAAAAATACTCAAAATAATAAAAATATAAATGATATTTTTGACAAATATTTGTTTTCTTTTGACAAATTTAAGTTTGATCGGGATGAAGCAAATAATTATGAATAGAATTGCCTTGGACAGTAATATTTTAATTTATAACCATAGTTTGGATTTTGAAAATAAAAGACTTATAGCAAGAGAATTCTTTAAAACCGAGCCTGTAGTTTCTTCTCAAGTAATATCAGAATATCTAAATGTAATGAGAAGAAATTTCAAAGTACAAAAGCAGGAATTAATGAATTTATGTTCTTTATGGCTTGAAAAATGTTTCGTACAGCCTGTTGTTTTTTCTACTATTAAATTATCTCAAAAAATAATAGAAAACTATGATTTTCAAATTTTTGATAGTATTGTAATTGCTGCTGCATTAGAAGCGGATTGCGATATCATTTACTCAGAAGATATGCATAACGGATTGATTATTGAGAATAAACTAAAAATTGTTAATCCATATTTATAAAGCAGGAAATAAATTCATCATCCGTTAAAATACCCATCCAAATACGAATGCCCCTCGATAAATTTATCGGGGTTCATTATTGCATAATACGCCTGACTCGCCCTTTGCTCATGATCAAATAGCACGTAACTGTTGCCCCAGCCTGCGCTGTGCTGGTTCCAGATGATAACATGGTCGATGTATTGTTTGTATTTGTCGAACAATTTAAAAAGAAGGGCGTATTGGTATCCAATCGCGTCGGCCTGTTTTTCGTTTAAGACATTGGGCGCAAGAGCTTTTCCGCCGGGGGCCGATTCCGGCTGCTTAATGTCAATTTCCGAAAAACAAATCGAATCCAACAAGCCGTCATTAATTAATTTTATGAAAAGCGAAATTGAATGTTCGTTCTTCTTTGCAAGATCGGGGCTTACGGTGTCATGTCCCTGAATGCCCATACATTCAATCAGATTTCTGCCATCGTATAAAACGTCGGTTTTCCATGCGGTGTTCAGCTCTTTTATCATGTTGTAAATTATTTTTGCCTTGGATTCGGCGGAAATCTCATAATCGTTATAAATTAAAAGAGGCGGCTTTTCGCTTACAAATGCGTCTATGCTGCCGTTGTCGTCATGATTGTCAAGCTTCATGTATTCGGGGATTACGTCCGGTTCGTTATAATGTTCTTTGTACTTCTGCGCCATTTTCGCGTTGGGAACGGCTATATGAGCAAATTTATAAAGCAGATACATGTAATGGAGACGTATATCGTCAATATCGTTATCTGTCATGGCGACAAGCCACGAAACATTTTTTAGCGAAGTCTTCCATATATGTTCGTCATTCTGAAGCGGAAAGCTGTGGCGGCTTTCGTGAACTTCTGAGTTTACCACGTCAAACGAATGAAACGGAATAATGCCGCGCTCTTTGCTTGAATTGTATCTTGTTTCCGTAGACATAAAGTGGCGCATTTCATAAAGAACATGATTAAAATAAATACGCCGCGCGGTCTCTTTTTTAATTTTTATAAAAGGCTCTTTCGCGTCATAGCCGGTTGCATAAAATGAGCCGCTCAGGTTCCATTGCTTGCCGGTGATGTTTTCCGGTATTATCTGATCCATCCATGCGGGAGACTGGTTAATCCATGCAAGACAGTGACCGTGCAATTTATAATCGCCCGCATCCCTTATTTTTAGATAATATTCCGTGTGAAGGTCCCATTCTTCATTGCATTCTTCATTGGGAATAAAATTAAAATCAGGGTATTCGTTTTTTAGCCATAATGGAGCGTTTGTATGTCTTTCCGGCTTTAAGTTTCTATGAGAAACGAATAATTCAAAATGAAACCCGCCCAATGTATCGGGAGCAATTTCTCCGGCTCCGTCGGTGCCGATTAAGAAATACCCCGCGGCGGGATTATAATTTTGCTTGATGGGAAACACTTCGTTGAATTTTAATTTGTTAACCACATAAGGGATAGGTTCGCCCTTTGGATCAAATTGCGTTATCTTAATACCGCCAAGCATCAAAAAAGCGCCGTGAACTTCCGCGCCTTCTTCGGTATGAAGATCGATATTCAAATATTCCCAGTTTTGCGCATCCGGAATTTTTGCGGTAAATTTTTTCTTGAACCATGTTTCGCCGTCGTAATAACCGCACTTATGATCGATATTGTAGGCGTTTGCTCCGTCAAGATTTTCGCCGCGTATGTAAATCTGTGTTTTGTCTTTTCCTTTGGCGCCTGAGTTATCCTGATTGCCAACGCCGCCTGCGCTTGTAGACCATACCTCGAACCTTAAATATTTTCCGGGCGCGCTTCTTGGATAATACAAATCAAATTCGATAAACGCCTGATTGTCAATTTTTAAGGGAGCTGAAATCGGCGCTCTCATTCCAAAACCGCCAAAGGTTCTTCCTGTAAGCCCGGGATTAAAATATGTTGTAAGTAAAACCAAACTGTCGTCTGTAAACGGGCTGTCAATTAATGTGAAACTGCTTTTAATGTTGGGAAGAATGCGCCCGTCATTAGTGCGCCACGGTTTCCATTTGTTAAAGTCGCCTGTTAAATCGAACTCGTAAATTGAGACTCTTTGAATACCGTTTCCCGGATCGTCCTGAAAATATTGATCATTGTTACGCATAAAAACCGCGGCATACCTCCGCGGCTGTCGCAGCATCAGGCGTGTAGGCATCGGCGCCGATTTCATCGGCAAAGCCCTGTGTTACAGGAGCGCCTCCAACCATTACCTTTACTTTATCGCGAACACCCGCATTTTTGAGAGCGTCGATAACTTCTTTTTGAACAGCCATCGTCGTAGTAAGAAGAGCAGAAAGGCAAAGCACCTTCGCGTCTGTCTCCTTAATTTTATCAACAACAAATTGAGTATCGCAGTCCACGCCAAGATCCTCAACTTCGATTCCCTTTCCTTCTATCATCATTTTTACAAGATTTTTTCCTATGTCGTGCTGGTCGCCCTTTACCGTGCAAATAATCGCCTTGCCGACAGGCTGAACGCCCGCCTTTGCAAGCGCAGGTTTTAACGATTCAGTCGCCTTGTTCATCGCGCGGGCGGCAATCAAAACTTCGGGCACAAAAACTTCGTTGCGCTTGAACTTTCCGCCGATTATATTCATTCCATGCATCAGGGCATTTTGAAGAATGTCCGCAGGCGCAGCCCCGGCATCCAGCGCTTTTTGCACCGAGCCTACAATGTCCCTGGCCTTGCCCTTTTGAAGCAGTTCCGATATTTCATTGAAAATCTCACTGTGTTCAGACATATTTCGCTCCTTGAATATTTGCTATAATATCAGGATAATCTATATACCATTATATATCCAGACTATCAAGGAGTAAATATGATAATTGCGTTAAAACCGGGCGTAAGCAGTGAAGACATTCAAAAATTGACAGCAGACCTTGAAATTCTCGGCGTTAAGGTAGATCCTTCCAAGGGCTCTTCTCAGGTAGTATTGGGGCTTATCGGCGACACGACTGTCGTAAACGACGAGGCATTAAGAGCCAACCGTTTAGTCGAAAAAGTTATAAGGGTGCAGGAGCCGTACAAACGGGTAAACCGCATGTTTCATCCGATGGACACCGTGCTTGAATTTGAAAGCGGCGCGACAATCGGCGGCAAATCTTTTGCCATAATCGCAGGGCCGTGTTCCGTGGAAAGCCGCGAACAGTTGATCTCGGTCGCAGAATCCGTTAAAAAATCCGGCGCGGCTTTTTTACGAGGCGGCGCATTCAAACCTCGAACCAGCCCCTACAGTTTTCAGGGAATGGGCTGTACCGGCATCGATCTTTTGGTCGAAGCAAAAAAAGCGACAGGGCTTCCGATTGTTACCGAGTTAATGGAAATAAGCCAGCTTGAGTTATTCGAGGATGTCGATGTGATTCAGGTCGGCGCGCGCAACATGCAAAACTTTAATTTATTAAAAGAGCTTGGCAGAAGCAGAAAGCCGATTCTTTTAAAACGCGGAATGGCATCGACCATGACAGAACTTTTAATGGCAGCCGAGTATGTCATAGCCGGCGGGAACACTCAAATTATACTTTGCGAGCGCGGCATCCGCGGTTTTGACAATTTTGCACGTAACATACTCGACCTTGCAATAATCCCCGCGCTTAAAAAGAAAACGCATCTTCCTGTCATTGTTGACCCAAGCCACGCAACGGGTCTTTCATGGATGGTTCCCTCAATGTCAAAAGCCGCAATTGCCGCAGGCGCCGACGGCATTATCGTAGAGGTTCACAATGACCCCGAGCACGCCCTTTGCGACGGAGAGCAATCGCTCATGCCGGAACAGTTTTCGAACCTTATGGACACGCTTCGCAAATACGCGGAAATCGAGGGGAAGGTAATTTAATAAAGGGAATTATATAGTGTTAAGAAATATTGAGGATTGCTGCATAGGTATTGTCGGATTAGGTCTGCTAGGCGGAGCAATCGCCCGGTCTTTAAGAGAGAAGTGCGGTATAGAAAAACAAAATCTTTTTGCATGTGATAAGGACAATGAAAGTTTGATTGCCGCGCAAAAGGAAGGGCTTATCGGCAAGGGTTTTGAAGTTTCAGGCGTTGACACCGCAGGCGTTGGCGAAATGCTTCCATTATGCGACATTGTTTTTTTATGCCTGAACCCTTCTACAATACTTCGATTCCTTGAACAATGGAAAGATTCCTTTAAGAGCGGATGCCTTATCACCGATATTGCAGGAACCAAGACGCATATTGCAGCAGCCGCCGAAAAATTCTGCATGGAAAAAAAAGACTCCAATATTGATTTTATTCCCGGTCACCCGATGGCAGGCGCGGAAAAAAGCGGTTTTAACAATTCGGGTCTTTGCAATTTTAACGGAAAAAATTATATCCTTACTCCCATTTCGTGCAACAAACCTGAAAATTTGGAGTTCTTAAAAAACCTTGTAACGCGCATGGGTTTTTCGCGCATTACGGAAGTAACGCCCGAGGAACATGATCGAAAAATCGCGTTTACAAGCCAGTTGTGCCATGTAATTGCCGCGGCTCTTATCGACTGTGAAAGCGACACGGAAATCACGCGTTTTGGCGGCGGCAGTTTTGAGGACTTAACGCGCATAGCGATGCTCAATGCCCCCATGTGGACAGAACTTTTCATGGAGAACCGCAGCGCGCTTCTTTCGCGCGTTGACCAATTTGAAAAAAGCCTTGACGAATTAAAATTACTGATTAAAAGCGACAGAGTGGATGAACTGGAAAAGAGGCTTAATGTTGTAAGAGAGCGGCGGATAGAAATGAGCAAACGATAATTTATGCTTCTTGCATCAGCGCCATCGAAAAAAATGTAACCGTATTTTTCCCGTTGTTGTAATTAATCCCTGCCGCTTTGGCAAGTTCCGTTACGTCGATTCCTGCAGCTTCTATGGAACCAATTTGCATTTCGGGAAACGGGCAGGGGTTTGGAAACGCGCATTCGGTGCAGACAGGACATTGTCCCGCTCCATAGACAGGCGCGCCGTCAAATTGTTTTTTAATTTCGCAGGTGAGTAAAGTATGAAGATGCCTTCCCTTTGTCATGCCTTCGTAATCGAATGAATCTTCTATATTGTGCTTTGTCGAAAACACCAACGCATTTTTTAAGGTAAGTATTTTTTCCCGCTGTTCATTCATTGAACCGCAGGCAGGAGGGCAAGTCCATGATTTATTATAACAACCGCAGACATTCGCCTTGCAATAATCGATTAACGCAGACGAAAAAGTTATCGCGCTTACGGGCACTTTCGCCCATTCATGAATAGGAACGCCGACAGCGGCAGACGCTTCTTGAAGGATGTCAGACATTTCCTCTCCTTTTCAGTGTTAATCCGTGAAAATCCGTGGACAGTGTTTTCAATTTAAAAAGTTTTTAATAATCGTTTTGCCGTCTGATGTAAGTATCGACTCGGGATGAAACTGCACGCCATGCACCGCGTATTCTTTATGACTCACCGCCATGATTTCGCTCGCGGCAGAATTGCAGTCTGCAGTCCATGCCGTAACTTTTAAAACATCGGGCAATGTCGATTTAATTCCTGCAAGCGAATGATATCGCGCAGCTTTAATAACTTTCGGCATACCCTTAAAAAGAACAGCGTCATTGTCGAGCGTCACCTGCGAAGATTTCCCGTGCATTAACTTACTTGCGTACGAAACAGTTCCGCCGAACGCTTCAAAAATCGCCTGATGACCAAGACAGATTCCAAGGATTGGTATTGTTGCATGAAGCTGCTTGATTAGTTCGATGCAAATACCTGCGTCCGACGGTTTTCCCGGTCCCGGTGAAATAACAATTTGACTTGGCGCCATGTTTTTTATTTCTTCTATGGTGTGCGCGTCGTTACGCACAACTTTTATGTCGGGATTTATCGAGCCTATTAGCTGATACAGGTTGTATGAAAAGCTGTCATAGTTATCAATAAGGAGGATCATTCAATGCCTCCCGATGATATTTTAAGTGCGTTCATAACCGCGGCGGATTTGTTTACGCATTCCTGATACTCGGACTCGGGATTGCTGTCGGCGACAATGCCTGCGCCGCTTCTTATAAAAACTTTGTTGTTTCGCCTGTACACGATTCTTATGGCGATGCACGTGTCCATGTTGCCAGTAAAATCGAGATAGCCAACCGCGCCGCCGTAAATGCCGCGTTTGTTTTTTTCCTGTTCGTTGATTATTTGCATTGCGCGGATTTTCGGAGCGCCTGAAAGAGTGCCTGCGGGAAGCACCGCGTTGATTGCGTCAAGACCCGTTTTGCCTTCGCAGGCATCACCTGTTACTGTGGAGCCGATGTGCATGACGTGGGAGAATTTAAGTATGGACAAATAATTTTCCACTTTAACAGAGCCGAATTTGCTGATTTTTCCAAGGTCGTTTCTGCCAAGGTCCACGAGCATGTTATGTTCTGCAAGTTCTTTTTCGTCCGCAAGCAATTCTTCTTCAAGAGCGATGTCTTCTTCATCGGTTTCGCCGCGTTTTCGCGTGCCCGCCAAAGGATAGGTGAACAATTTTCCGTTATGCAGTTTAACCAAAGTTTCGGGGGATGCGCCTGCGATTTCCAAATTGCTGCCACTAAAATAAAACATATACGGCGAAGGATTTATCGTACGCAGCACGCGGTAAGTGTCAAATATGCTGCCCTCAAAATTCGCTTCATAACGATTTGACAACACCACCTGAAAAATGTCACCCTCTTTAATATGATTTTTTGCGTTGTTTACCATTTTGCAGTATTCATCTTTTGTAAACAGCGCCTTAAATTCAGAGTTGGTTTTTGCTTTTTTTGTTTCTGCATAAGAACCGTTTTTGATAATTTTTATTAAATTTTCAAGCTGAGCTTTTCCTTTTTCGTACTCCGCATCAAGATCATGGGTTTTAATATTTACGATTAAAATTATTTTTTGTTTATAGTTATCAAAGGCAATCACTTTATCAAAGAGCATTAAATCGACATCGTTAAATTTTTCTTCGTCGACTGCATCCAATTTAAGCGTCGGTTCGCTGTATTTTGCATAGTCGTAAGCAAAGTAGCCGACAAGACCGCCTGTGAACGGCGGCAGATAATCGAGTTTAATACTTTTATATTGATCCAAAATTTCCTGAATATGTTTATTGGGATTATCGGTAACAAAAGATTTTGTTTCTGCCGCCGATATGCTCATCGCGCCGTTATGACAGGTAATTTCCAGAGTGGGATCAAATCCAAGAAAAGTGTACCTGCCCCATGTTTTATTGTCTTCGGCGCTTTCAAGAATAAAACAATGTTTGCTGACATTCATGAGTTTTTTTAACACATCAATCGGCGTGACCATATCAGAATATATCTCTGTGCTTAACGGGATAGTATTATATTGTTTCTTTTCCGAAATATTTCTTGATTCATCAAAATTTGGTTTAATTAAAAAATCCATTTCTTAACTCCGTGTTCTCCGTGTTCTCCGTGGTAAATTCCTAAATTTCTTTCTCCTCGAGTATTGCGCGTTTTTTTAGCTCGGTCATAAGCGAGGCAAACTGTTCCAAGTCAAGCGACTGTGCGCCGTCGCATAACGCTTTCGCGGGATTGTTGTGCGCTTCTATCATTAAGCCGTCCGCGCCGACAGCAAGAGCGGCTTTTGCAAGCGGCGGCACAAGAGAGCGGCTGCCCGATGCGTGGCTTGGGTCTACAATTACAGGAAGGTGAGACCTCTGCTTGATGACAGCAACAGCCGACAAATCAAGAGTGTTACGCGTCATTGTTTCAAAGGTTCGGATACCGCGTTCGCAGAGAACTACGTTGTCGTTTCCCGACGAGACAATATACTCGGCGCTCATCAATAACTCTTCGATAGTGTTTGCAAGACCGCGTTTTAACAGAACTGGCTTTTTTATTTTGCCGACAACTTTTAATAAATCGAAGTTCTGCATATTTCTGGCTCCGATTTGTATCATGTCAATATCTTCGAATAAATCGATCTGCGTTTGATTCATTATCTCCGAAACAATCGGCAAGCCTGTCTCTTTTTTTGCAAGGCGGAGCATGTCTAATCCCTCAACCTGCTTGCCCTGGAATGCGTACGGCGAAGTCCTCGGCTTGAACGCTCCGCCGCGAAGAATTCTTGCGCCGCTCGATTTTACGCTATGCGCTATTTCCAAAATTTGTTCGTTGCTCTCGACAGAACACGGCCCCGAGATGACCGTAAAAAAACCCTCGCCTATCGAAACATCGCCCACTTTGACAATCGTGTCGTCTTCGCGGACTGTGCGGTTTACCGCCTTGAATTGTTCTGTGATGCGTCTGCCAAAGTCGATGATGTCATTGGTCTCGACCACATGATCCAAATCGACCGCTAT
>Ga0209755_10005773_pt1 | contig 13941 bp, 13 predicted proteins | sample TergutCo191P1_FD_187301 | JGI IMG/M metagenome (GOLD analysis project Ga0209755, IMG submission 187301) | Cornitermes sp. P1 segment gut microbial communities from Petit-Saut dam, French Guiana - Co191P1 (SPAdes) (version 2) | ecosystem: Host-associated > Arthropoda: Insects > Digestive system... | reverse complement strand
TCATGTCTGAAAGTTATTTTGATACCGAAGATATCACAAAAGAATACGACAGCAAGATTGTCCGCAGAATAATTTCGTATTTAAAACCGTATAAAAATCTTGTTGTAATTACCCTTGCCGCTCTTGTTGTTTCGACTTTCGCGGAATTGGTTCTTCCCGTATTGATGCAGAGAATTATTGACGACGCGATACTTGTAAAAAACATTCCGTATTTAATTCACGGCTGTATTTTTTATTTTATCTTTTTAGTTTTGAGTTTCGCGTTTACTTTTACGCAGACATGGACTTCCAGCAAGATGACGCAGTCTGTTATGAAGGATATGCGCATCGAATTGTTTACAAAAACGCTTTCGCAGTCGACAGGTTTTCTTTCGCGCAATCCTGTGGGAAGAATCGTTACGCGATTAACAAGCGATGTGCAGACAATGGATGAGTTTTTTACAACAGTACTTGTCGCCTTTCTAAAAGATATTTTTATTATGGCGGGAACGTTAGTCACAATGTTTATACTTTCTCCCCAATTGGCTGTTGTTATGTTTATAACACTTCCTCCTGTTGTTGTTATAACATTTATCAGCCGCGTTAAAGCGCGGGACGCGTTCAGAAGGCAGAGAAACGCGTCTTCAAAAGTTTTCACGTATCTTGCGGAAAGATTAGCCGGAATGCAGATTGTTCAATATTTCAGGCAGGAGAAAAAAAGTTTTAACGATTTTAAAAAAGAAAACCGCGAATTGCTTGACGCGAATCTCGCTGAGATGTACGTTTTCGCTACGTTCCGTCCTTTAGTCGAATGGTTTTCGACGCTTACCGCGGCGGTTGTTATCGTCGTCGGAAGTAAATTCGCTCTTTCGCTTTCGATCTCGCTTGGAGTTTTAATCGCGTTTATCAATCTTGTTCAAATGTTTTTTAATCCTGTAACGGACATCGCCGAAAAGTACACGATGCTTCAATCCGCGATGGCAGGCGGCGAAAAAGTTTTTAAGCTAATGGATACAGAAGAGCATATCCCTGATCATGCTGGTTTTAACGACGGTGAAAAACTTCAATCAATTAACGGTAAAATAGAATTTGATAATGTGCGCTTCGCCTATAAAAAAGGAGAGGATGTATTAAAGGGGCTTTCTTTTTCCATTAACGAGGGAGAGATGGCGGCGATTGTCGGTTTTACAGGAGCGGGAAAAACAACGATCATCAATGTGCTTGCGCGGCTTTGGGATATTGATTCAGGAGAGATTCGCCTTGACGGCGTATCTATAAAAAATATTCCGCTTTCGCAATTGCGCAATGCGGTTATGCCTGTAAATCAGGATGTCACGCTGTTTTCGGGCACTATCGAAGAAAATATCAGCCTTGGTTTGGATATTTCAAGTGAACAAATCGCCGAAGCTGCGAAAACAGTTTACGCGCATGAATTTATTTCCGCGCTTCCTGACGGATACAAAACCGTTCTTTCGGAAAGAGCGTCCAATATTTCCGCTGGGCAGCGCCAGCTGATAAGTTTTGCGCGCGTAATTGCGCATAACCCGCGCGTTGTAATTCTTGACGAGGCGACAAGTTCGATCGACACGGAAACAGAACGTCTGATTCAACTCGGTATGAAAAAAGTGCTGGCGGGCAGAACGTCGTTTGTAATCGCGCACAGGCTTTCCACAATTCGGGACGCCGATCGCATTCTAGTTCTTTCCAATGGAAGACTGGTAGAAGAGGGCAGGCACGAAGAATTGATCGCGAATAACGGAATCTACGCAGGGCTCTACAAACTTCAGTATGAAGATATTAATTAACAATTAACTGCGATTAACACAAGCCAACACGAACTTTTCGCTTGATATCTTTTTCCCCTTTACTTGTCAAATAAATAGTATTAAAATATAAATAACGATGAAAAATTTGCGTTTTCCGGTTATTTTTGCTCTTATTTTGACGCTTCCCGCGGTTATTGGCGCCCAAAATAGGGGTGCGCCGCATGTTACCGGAATTCAAGTTGAGACAAGGGACAACCTGAAACGAATTACATGGATTGATTCGCCTGACGCAAGAGGGCATGTTTATATTTTCAGATCGGCGCGTCCTTTTGTCGGCTCGATCCCCGCGAATATACGCCCTGTTATTGTAAGATACGGTCAGCAGTATTATATAGACGATATCGATGATATGGGCAATGTTCACTATTTTATCGCGGCAAGCGATTCGCTTGGCAGAAGATTCGATTTAATTATTCCGCATATAAACAGCACGAGCGTTGACATAACTCAAACAGAAGAGCCTGTTACTGCTGCGGAGTCAGCGGTTAGAGAGCTGGCGCGCGGCATATCGAATTTAAGGGCGGTGCAGGACGGAGAAAGGATAATCATTTTTTACGATACGTCAGGACCGCGGAAGAATGCCATATTGTACCGCAGTATGCAGTCTGTCCGCCAGCCTCAGGATTTATTAAACGCCGTTATCGTGCAGTCGGGAGTTGCCTCTCCTTTTGTCGATTATCCGCTGCCGGGCATTTCGTTTTATTATGCTGTTATTTATGAGGATGAGATTTCAAGCGGAAACGTAGGGATAAGACCGGGAGATAACGCGACGGTTACGCCTGTTGTTATCACTTCTCAGCAAAGAGCTGAACGATCTATCCGCCCGATACCTTTGCCGATTTTAACAATTCGCAACGCGATGCCGGAAGGTTTTTATTCTCCAATACCGGATACAGTGCCTCTTAGCTCGGAAACTGCTAACGCTCTGCGCAACAACCGGATGCCGTCCAAGATGCCAATTGTTTTAAAAAGCCCCCGCGTTTTTGCCGTCGATTTGGAAGCGCCTACAGGCGGGGAAGAGTCGGCGTTATTTCAAATAGTGATGGAAAACTTTATCAATTTAGACTGGGAAAACGCCCGCGTACGCATACAGCATTATTTATCTTTGCCCAGATCGGTTGAAATAGAAGCGCGCGCCCGTTTTTATCTTGGTCAGACCCTCTACTATACGGAAAAATACAAAGAAGCGCTGATGGAATTTTTATCTTTTAAAGCGCATCATCCTGCCGAAGCGAACAACTGGATCGAAGCCGTCTTGACAGCTATGGTCTACTAGCCTGAAAATACCCAAAGGGAGAATCGATATATGAGTATGGAAATTACATCCGGTAATTTTGAATCTGAGGTGCTTCAATCGGCGACGCCGGTGCTTCTTGATTTTTGGGCGCCGTGGTGCGGTCCCTGCAAGATGATAGGACCTGTGATCGATCAGATTGCCGGTGAGTATTCGGGGCGGCTAAAAGTCGGGAAGATCAATATTGATGATAACAGCGCTCTTGCAGACCGGCATGGGATTGTTTCCATTCCTACGCTGATGGTCTACAAGAACGGTGAAATAGTAAATCAAAAAAACGGAGCCGCCTCCAAATACGACATCGAAGCGATGTTTAAAAATTTTATCTAAGGTTTTGGCACATATCGTGTTGGATTATTAGCTTTTCCCGGTGTCGCGCTGCTTGTCGCTGTGATGTACCATTCTGATTGCGTCTTTGTGTTCTCGGTCGATTCATCGCGGCAGATTGTGCGCGTCGCGGTTGCTCCTGTCGGATTGACAGCGTCTATGGGACCGGGTAATTTTCCGTCTTTTGATTTCCACGCGCCGTTATTATAAATCATTTCGGCGGCTTCGGCTAAATAATCCTTTCCCCACCAGTTTGCTGTTTGGTTGGAAATCATAACGGCGGCTAATACCTTGTCATCCTGATCCAGTACGTAAATTATAGACGCTTCTATGTGCATCAGCTTTGCGCTTCCGGCTATCCAGAAATCGCGCCCTGTTGGAGATGAATTTGGTCCTCCCGATTCGGAAAGATTTGTCCCGTATTCGTCAAGGCTGCCGTCCTCCGTTGTTCTAAGGTGAAGCGTTACATAATCGTCTTTTTTTACCTCCACAGGTTTGAACTCGTAGATTGTCTGTTTCGCAGCGTTTGTGTTTCCGTGAATTACCACCCGCGCCGCTCCCAGATTGCCGTTCGATTTCATTTTGAATTCGATGAATTCCGCCTTCGGTTTTGAATACACCGCGTTCACTTCATTGATGACCATATCCGGCATACGGTTGTTTCTGGATCGGAATGAAACAAGAACATTGATCGTGTTTCGTTTTTCGTCTTCCGCAAGAAGGTCGGCAGTTATCAATACTCCCGGCTTTGTTCCTTCCTCAAGCTTGATTTTAACCGTGCTTCCTTCCTCCACAGAAGCGATTGATAATTTCGGCTCGAAATTAATTTGACTGATTGATACCTTCCGCGAGAATTCGAATTCGACCTCGTCTTCCGATACGGCTTTCGAGCCAAGATAGAGCAACGCCTGAGAGCTGCCCCCTCCTCCAAAGAATGATGAGACACCGTTGTCTCCTGTTGAGCATGAGCCCAAGGCAATGCACGCTCCCATCAAAAACAAATAAATGTTTTTCATAAAAAACCTCCGGTTCGCGCAGCCAACTGGCTGCACATAAAATAAAATATGAAACAACGTTTCATAAAATCTCCAAGGGACAGAATTTTCTGTCCCCTACTATATGGGTGCGCAGATGCGCGGCGCTTGCTCGAAAATAAAATTTTTTTAAGATTCTCGCTGTTTGTTATATTTGTATAATGCTTTTAGTTTGATTTCTCACTAGTAAATGCAGGTCTAGACAAAAAAATATTTTAATGCTAATTTAATAGGATATATCAACATATCAGAGGTATTTATGGCAAAAATTGATAAAAACGCTTCGGATCAAGAAAAAGAGAACATCACTTCGGGGATTTCGAAGAAATTCAGGCAAAGTCCTTTGCTCTATATAGGGTCAGTCGCTATTCTTGTTCTTGTAGTGGTGACTTTCATCGGCGGCGACCTGCTTTCAGGCGGGCGTTTTGGAAGCGGCGGCGGGGATTTAACCTTCGGCTATTATGACAGAGCGCCTATTTCATGGGTTCCGGGAAATGTTTTTCAGCAATACTACGAACGGATCATACATTATTACCGTTCTCAAGGTATGGATGTTAATGATTACCGCTACGAGTCTCATATTTGGCGGTCGGCTTATGAATTTGCCGCGGTGCATACCGCAATTATACAGGTAATGAAAAAAACGAATTATACTGTGCCGGATAAAACCGTCGATCGAAATGTCGCCAAGCTGGATCAATTTCAGGATAACGGCAGATTTTCTCCCGCTTTATACAATCAAATGTCGGATTCAAGCCGCCGCTCTCTCTGGAGACAAACTCAGGAAGATTTAATAAAGGCAATGTTTTTTGACGATCTTACCAATATGCTGATGTCTTCCGCGGAAGCTGATTTTATCGCGAATATGGCTTCTCCCCTCAGATCTTTTGATATGGTTTCATTTAAAGTTGATGATTATCCGGCAAGCGAATATCTTGCATTCGCAGAGGAAAATAAAGAACTCTTTAATTCGATTCATTTGTCTAAAATTTCTATCAGCAGCGAGAGAGAAGCGAAAAGAATCCGGGATTCTGTTTTAAACGGCACTACTCTTTTTGAAGACGCTGCCATGTCTCAATCGCAGGATAATTATGCCGACAGGGGCGGAGATATGGGAAATATGAGTTACTTTGAACTTGAATTTGATATTCCGAATGTTTCCGATCGTCAGAATATTTTTGCTCTTGCTTCCGGAGATTTAAGCGAGGTTATTAATTCAGGTAACGGCTGGGCTTTTTTCAGAATCGAGAATGAGATGACAGAAGCTAACTTCGATGATCTGAGTGTTATGGAAAAAGTCAGAGCTTATGTCAGAAATTATCAAAGAGGGTCAATGGAAGATTGGGCAATTGCTCAGGCAAGAGATTTTATTAATGCCGCAAACGAATCTGGTTTTGACAGCGCGGCGCGCGTGAAGTCTCTTGAGAAACAAAGTTTCGGACCTCTCCCTATAAATTACGGAGGATTACAGCTCTTTACAACATTAGCGTCATTTACAATTCCCGGGTTAAATTCGCAGCAGCTTGGTGAAATTGCGTCTAACGAAAATTTCTGGAAGATTTCCTTTTCAGCGGAATTGAATACTCCGTCTGAACCTTTTGTTCAGGGAAACAATGTTATTGTATTTTATCCTACCGAAGTGACAAATGCTGATGAAGAAACTGTTTCCGGTGTTGCGGCGGCATATTCAGGATACTGGCTTGATAATGTTGTCGATAGATCTCTTCAGCCGTATTTTTTAAATAGCGCAAAGATGGAAGATAATTTTTGGGATGTATATAGCCGTGTATTCCGGCAGCAATAGTGAATGAACCATTCGTTAAAAACGGAAAAACGCTTCTTTCAGGTATCGATCCAATCCGCCGCGCAGAGCGCACGGCGGATGCGGTCAGCATCAAAAACAACACGCTTTATTTTTGCCCCTCTCCAATTTACGGTTACGGTCTTGAAAAATTCTTATCGCGTTTAGCTGAAAATAACGGCAGCTCCGCCGTGTTATGTGCAGAAGCGGACGCTGAAATTTACAATCTTAGTTTAGAACATCTCGGCGTCCTGCTTAAACAGAATAAAAATTTGCGCCTAACAAACGCATGTGAACCTGAAGGGTTAGCCGCTTTTGTCCGCGATCAATGGGGAGACAGAGCGTTTCGCCGCGTTGAAACGCTTCGCTTGACAGGCGGCTGGCAGCTGTTTCCCGAACTGTATGAAACGTTATGCGACACGCTTCGCCGCGGAATCGCGTCAGACTGGAGCAATGCTTTAATTTTAACAAAATTGGGGCGGTTATATATCCGCAATTTTTTCCGCAATCTTAAATCTTTGCAGAACTTTCCTTCTATCGCGGATTTGTCTTTCGGCTCTTCGCCGGTTCTTGTTCTCGGCGCGGGTCCGTCGTTAGACGACGTTATTGAGAATTTCTTCACGCAGAGCCGCATCGAATCTTCGGTTCACGGCGCAGAGGAAAAATTTATGAAAGATGAATACCGTTCTTTTAAGATTGTTTGTGTTGATACTTGTCTTAGAGCGTTGAAAGACAGAGGTATTGTTCCCGATCTTGTAGTAATTCTTGAAAGCCAGCACTGGAATATGCGTGATTTTTCAGGCTGCCGCGGGTGGAATGTGCCAGCCGCGGTTGATTTTTCCGCGCTTCCCGCTTCATCGCGAATTCTTGATGGCGGCGGATATGTTTTTTTTACTCCGTGGACACGTTTGCGTATTTTTGAAAGGCTGAAAAACGCGGGACTTCTTCCCGCTGTTGTTCCTCCGCTTGGTTCGGTCGGATTAACCGCAGTAGAAATAGCGCGCCGCCTTACAACCGGAAAAATAATTTGTTCAGGGCTCGATTTTTCTTTTTCGGCAGATAAATACCACGCCCGCGGAACACAAGGACACCGCCGCCTGTTAAACACACAGACACGCTTAAAAAGGATCGCGAACATCGCCGCTTTCGCTCAAGGAGTTTTTTCAGCCGTTTCAAAATCGGGCAGCTCTGTTTACACCAACCCAATCATGAAAAATTACCGCGATCTTTTCGAAAGAGAATTCGCGGACGATGAAAGGTTACGCGACATTGAAGGTACGGGGCTTTCATTGGGAATAAAAACAATTACGATAAAAGAGGCAATGAACGAATTGGGGATAGAGAATTCATTCTCGCAGAGACGCATCGAACCTTCGGTTCGCGACGCAGAGGAAGAAAAAGAAAGAATTAATTCTTCTTTGTGTCCTTGCGAACCGCAGGTTCGACGTCTTGGCGTGAGTAATTCTAATATACCATTAGTTTTAAATAATGATGAAAGATCCCGTCTGCTTGAACTGCGGAACATTCTCGCAGGAGATATCGCAATGGATAAAAACCGTCTCAGCATTCTAATCGATGAGTGCGATTATTTATGGGCGCATTTTCCTGACTGCGCCGGCGGAAGACACCCCGGATTAGAAGATATTTCGTTTTTAAAAAGGGTAAGAACCGAGATTGACCCGATGTTGAAAGTGATGGAGTGGAATTAAATAGCGGCTTTTGCAAATTCCAGATAGGATGAAATTTGAATATTACTGTCAGCGTATTTTTCCTCGATTTTTCTGCTGTCGCAAGTTGCCTGCATATTGAGCCAATATTGCGCGCTTGTATTAAAAAATTTTCCAAGCCGCCATGCAACATCAGCAGAGACAGCTGTTGTTCCGTGAATTATCTGTGAAATAAGCGAAGTTGATACGCCAATCTCCTGAGCAAGCCTATACGCGCTTATTCCCATAGGATCGAGGTATTCTTCTTTTAGAATATCTCCTACGGTTATGATGATTTTTTTTGCCATTGTGTACCTTCCTTGTCATTAATTAATGATAATCAACGAATTCCATTTCATACGCTTTATTGTTTTCATCATCCCAATAAAAACAAATCCTATACTTGTCATTTACTCTAATTGACCATTGCCCCAATCTGTCACCTTTCAACTTTTCTAAATGGTTAGAAGGCGGAGTTTTTAGTTCAGAAATATTTGTAGCAGCCTCAACCATAGTAAGTTTAATTACGGCTTTTCTGATTAAATCAAACGGATAACCTCTTACAGCTTCTCCCTCAAAAATACGTTTTGTCAGATTATCTTTAAATTTCTTCATGCCTTACCTATTGTAGTATTACTATAATATTACGTTAATAACGGAATATTGTCAATAAAAATCATTATTTACTTTCCATCTTTCTTTTCATGATTTATATTTTGCAATTCTATCAATTCATCAATCTGTCTAAGCACAAAATCCTGATATTCGGGGTACAGCTCATTGAACAGATTGGTCATTCGTTCCAATTTTTCTTCGGTGGTATTGTTGAACATCCGCCCCTTCCCTGTAAGGAGCCAGTGTTTATTGACGGAGAAAGCGGTGGAGATGAGGTGGACAAGGCGGTCTTTTACCTCGTTGTTGCCCATTTCAATATCTGCAAGATAACCATTTGATACATATACAGCTTTAGCAAAAGCTCTTTGAGATAATTTAAGAGTGGTTCTGAGTTCTCTGATTCTATCATTTATTGTCATAATATCTCTATTTTCATCATATTATATGTTGTTTGCTCGGCTATCAAGCAAAAATTGTCTTTTCTTATTAATTCTTAGTAGAATAACTTGACAATGCTCGAAATAATATTATAATAAGGTCGTATACGAGCATTATGAAAGAACAAAAGAAACTTAAACATTTATTACGTGCTTTCCCTAGACTTACGGAAATAAATCAAGTATTTGTTTTAGGTCTCGCAGAAGGGTTGATTTATACCCAGGGCGTTAGCAAAAAAACACCATTGGTAAAAATACCGGTTGATTCGCAAGAATCAAAATCGGTTTTTTATAGTCGTTCAGACGGACGAAAAACCTGCCCTTGAGGGCGGGATATTAAATAAGTTATTGAAAAATCAATAACTTTAAGAGGTTGGTATGAAAAAAAATGCTTGAACTATACTCAAGGAACTAGGAAGAAAAATATTTGTTAAAATTATTAAATGTTCGTCGTCGATGAAACAATTAAGATAAAATTTAAGATAAATTAAGGGAGATGATTAAAATGAGTAAAAAAATGTTATTGTATATTTTACTAGCAATAACACTCGTAGTTTCCATGTTGGTAGGATTATCAAGTTGCGCCTCTGCTCCTCCTTCAAAATGGACAGATATTGTCTACAGTGGTGAGGATTCAAAACTATTAGGCGGTTTTTCATGGGTATTTAGTTTGGATGATACTTGGGAAGCAAATGATTTAGAATTAATTAAAGCAGAAGAAAGGAAGATGTTCAGAATTATTGATCGAACTAGATTTTTGATAAGCAACTTTGAAACAATTGAATTTCATCCTGATGGCAGTTTAAAATCATCTTACATTAGTAAAAGTACAGGTTTTTTGACAGGACAACAAATTAATTCTACTCGAAATTTAGAAACATCAAGTTGGGAACGAAAAGGAGTAGATGTTAGATTTGCATTACAAAATGGTTCTTTATACGGAGAAGGAAAACATAATCCGGAAACCAACATTATTTCCGGATTATTGTTCTCTTCAGATGGTTATAAAATAAAATTTGCCTTTGAATATTTAGGAATTCTTGGAACAAGACAGAATACTTTACAAAGTGATTTTCGTACAACTGGAAATAGTTGGACAGAGAGAGGCGAAACAATAAAAGTTGGTAACAGAATGATTGCTTTTACAAGTATTAATAGTTATATCGGAAACAGTAAAATACTTAGAATCCCATCAATTATTAATCGTGCATTGGTAATAAGTATTAGGAGAGATGCATTTAGAAATAAACAAATTACCAGTCTAACTATTCCAGACCGAGTAAATGCTGGAAAAGATAACAGAATAGAGCATCATAAAAATTACAATCTTTTAACTAATACTACTAATCCTGACATTGATGGGTATGATGGAATAAATAATATTGAAGATAATGCATTTGCTAATAACCCAATTACCAGAATAGTTATAAGTGGTAATATTAGGATTAGTGCAAATGCGTTTGATAATAAGTTCGCGCAAGTTTACGATAATAACGGAAAAAAGGCAGGAACATACATTTTTAATAATGGTAAATGGACTTGGGAAGATAATAAAACGACAGAAATTAAAGTATTTGATGTAGCTAACCTTCCTACTATTACAACTCAATCAACTTTTAATGATCCCGGTGTTTTTGCAGGAAGTTGGAGAGGAACTGCTATGGGGTATACAGCAATTGCGATTATTTCAAATTCTGGATGGCGATTAAGCATAGATGGTTCACTTTTTGATACTGGTGATTTTAATAGAACCGGTAATACAGCAGTACTGTATAGTAATAATTTAGAAGGAGTAAATGTCGGAACTGCTAATGCAATTAGCGCTACCCAAATACAAGTTATTTTGAATTCAAATTCCGATGCTCCTGGGACATATATGATGACAAAACAATAATTATAATATGTGAAAAAGATTAGACAAGCGATTAAAGATAAAAGGAAAAAAGAACCGTATGGTTTTTAAAATTTGTTAGGAGGAAAACTAAAATGGATGAATTAGAAAAGAGTGAGAGAGAAAAACTTGAATGGGACATTACGTGGGAGAAAAGAGAAAAAAAGATTCTTCTTATTTGTTCCGCTGTTTGTTGTGGTCTTGGACTCATTATTGGATTGGTATTGGGAATAATAGAAGGGTATGAAATATTTACGCATGTATTCTTAGGGATATGGATTGGTACCGGTATTGGCGGTGCAATAAGCTATGTTCCTAGTATTCCTTACGCATTTAAAGAAGCCATGAAAGAAGAAGGGTTTATGGGAGCGCTTAAATCTACTCTTATAGGTATTTTAATTTGGTTTGTTATTTTTTGGATTATTGGACCTGTTGGTTTACTCATACGAGTTTTATTAAGAAACCATAAAATTAAAAAACTTGAAAAAAAACTCAGTAATGCAAGTTAATAATCAAAAGTTTTTACCTAATATACAGGTAAAAAATGATATATAAAAAGGTAAGTATTGCGGGCGCTTTTCATTCTCGTAATACTTACCTAGAGCGTTGTGTTTTGGATAAGCTTGTCAAGCAAAAAAAGTTATTATTGAAATAGGAGATTATATGACAAATACAAATTATACCGTTGGTAGTAGTAGTAACAGAATGATTATGAAGAGCGGTTGTGATACAGGTTTTTTCATAAGTACTGGATCAGAAATATTTAAAAGCGGTTGTTCTACCGGTATGTCAGTAGATTACTCTGGAAAAATATTAAAAAATGGTTCTGAAACCGGTTATATTATAAATGGTAGTTCAATTATGCAGGAAAGTGATAAGGGGCATAATATAGACTGGATGTTCAGTTAGTTTAGAGGAGAAGAAATATGTCTGATTATTATCAAAAAGATGCTCAAGATGCTCTTAATAGAGGAATCGAGTATACATTAAAAGGAGATTATGAAAAAGGAATTAAAGAGTTTACTGAAGCAATAAAACTCGACCCTTTAAAATCAGAATATTATTTAAACCGTGGGATGAATTTTGCTAATTTAAATCAACATGAGGAAGCAATAGAAGATCTAACTGAGGCAATAAAGCTTGAGCCGAATGATTATAAATCATATCGTACTCGCGGAATGTCTTATTTTAATCTAGATCAGTTTGATCAAGCGCTAAAGGATCTTAATGAAACGTTAAAAATAAATCCAAATGATTATATTGCATATATGAGCCTAGGATTGGTTTATATATGTAAAGGTGATAAATTAAATGATGTTTTTGAAAAGATGATGTATTTCAAAAGCGCGAAAGAAAATTTTGAAAAAGTTCTAACATTGAATCCTGATAACACTACATTAAATCACGCAAAAAATTCTTTGAATAAGATAAAGTTTTATTTAATTTCAGAAAATGCAGAAAAATTTTTTACTGATTATCAAAATATAATAAATGTACATTACAGTCACTATCTTATTTCTTATAAAATGAATGATAAACAAACTAATATAAATATAATTACGAATAGCGCTCAAATGATACAATTTGCCGGAGCCATAGGGTATCAAATACGTGCTTATGGTTATGTAGGGAATGGAGATTTAATTAACGCAATAACGGATTTTACAGCTGCAATAAATGATTTACCGGATACTGCTAACTTTTATCAGGACAGGGGTATAGTGTATGGAGAAAAAGGAGATTTTGATAAATCAATAAAAGATTTGAATAAAGCGTTGCAGTTAAAATCTGATTCAGCTGATTGTTATTATTATCGTAGTCTTGCATATATGTGTGAGGGAGATTTTGAGCACGCGTTTTCAGATTGTGAGAAAGCCCTTGAATTAAATTTTCAATCATCAACTACCCACTTAGATGCGTATCTACTTTCTGGTTTTTTTTACGCAAATAACGGCGATTTTAACAAAGCAATTAATAATTTTGAAAATGCTTTACAAATTAATTTGAAAAAAAATAGTGGTGATTTAAACCAGATTGAATCAATTTTTTATGACAATGCCAGAATATGTCTCGAATATGCCCGGCGTATAAAAACGAATTCTGAATTTGTAAAACAGTTGCAAAGAAAAAAAGAAGAGCGTGAACTTATTGAAATTAATAAAAGAAAACAGCAAGAAGAAAAAGAGAAAAAGGAAAAAGAGGAGCTTGAATTACGTAACGCAGAAGAAAGAAATCGTAAGAGAAGAGAGGAAGAAGAAAAAATAAGAAAATCAAAAGCAGAAAAACCTCTTCGTATCATTTCTATGTTAATATGTATTATTTCTTCTATTTTTTTCTTCTATTCTATTTATATTGTATGTAACATTTCTGTAATTGTAGGCTCTGTAATTAATGGATGTATTATTTGTTTCTTAATGGGAATTTGCTTTGGAGGAAGTGTAGCAGGTAAAATTGGCATAGGAATTTTTATTGGAGTTTGCGGTGGATTAATAGGACTTTTATTAGGTTGGTTAACTGGTTTATTGGGAGGGATAAAGATAATTTGGGCAATTGTTACTTTCTTGTTCTGTTTAATACCTTTAGGATTAGGTTATGCTGAAAAAAAATAGATTTGAAAATATAAATCTCTGCCATTTTAATCTTTAAAAAGAAAGACTTGATTTCTATCTGACATTTCTTTGAAAAAAAGGATATCGGACACAACCTCCGCGTCTTTGCGTCTCCGCGAGAGGATATTCTACACTTCCCGTTCGTGCGATTTATGGTAAAAAAAAATACTTTAGTTAAAGTTGATTTTATAATTTGTATAATTATTTATGGAAAAAATATTAATGATTTAACATTTCTTAATGGTAAACAGATATAATAACTTAATTATAACATGAACCGATAAAACCGTTCAGTTTTTTAGAGGTTTCTTTAATTAAGGAGAAATGTATGGAATCAAAATTTTCAGGAAAAGTAGGACCAATTTTCCTCTTTTGTATTTGGGCGCCAATTCTTTGTTTTGTTTCGCTTGGTTTGGCAGCGC
>Ga0209755_10005772_pt1 | contig 13944 bp, 12 predicted proteins | sample TergutCo191P1_FD_187301 | JGI IMG/M metagenome (GOLD analysis project Ga0209755, IMG submission 187301) | Cornitermes sp. P1 segment gut microbial communities from Petit-Saut dam, French Guiana - Co191P1 (SPAdes) (version 2) | ecosystem: Host-associated > Arthropoda: Insects > Digestive system... | reverse complement strand
CCCCAGCTGAACCACACCGTAACACCAACACACGTCGAACCAGAGCAACACAACCCATGAAATAACACAACAAATAAGTCGCAAGCTCCTGAAGATGGATGTACCAACATTCGAAACATGCTGAGCATTAATAGACGCCTAATGTTAACTATAGTTGACGTACCGCACCGCTAACCTCCAAAGTTGAATTTCATATATTTATTCAACAAATATATATATATATATATATATATATTAAACATGGTATATACTCTCCGTTTTTTCCTCTCCAAAATACAGTTTGTTTCATAATTCTAACGTATTTGGTTCCTGTATTATTCACATTTTGTATACAGGGTGTGCTAAAATTAAAAAAATATAATTCCGGGGCCAAAAGGTTAAATAATGAAATAATAAAGCAAGTGACATCAAGTTGGTCTATCTTTATTCAACTGTCAAGGTGATGCACGGTCCAATAAACTTAAGAATTTTGTCAGTTAAGGGAACACAAAGTGTCACAAAGGTAAAGGTCACCCTAGAACAGGCCACAAAGGCCCAGAGAGGAAGCAGTTATAGCTCTACTCCTTCTTTAACCTCGGCGCTAGATGGAGTGGGTGGTAAACGCCACGCCCCGGCCGCTTTTCCCCCGGTACCCATTGTATAGGAGACTGGGTGGGCCCCAGGGTCGTTCTGCGCGGGTGCGGAAAAACTCGCCCCCACCGGGATTCGATACCCGGACCGTCAAGCCCGTACATGAAAATCTGTTATACCAGTGCACGCCATGAAGCATATACGGGAGTGGAGGTATAGCACCACTCGTTGTGGTACAGCCATTGTTAAGGAGCCGAACTTTGTGCTAATTGCCCTTTTAGGGCTGTAACTTGTCACAGCTTGCTACTGTATGGAATTTTGAGCATTTGGTTCTCTCCCTAAACACAGCACATTTGTTGGTTTCAGGTTATTTAGTTCATTACAATGTTCACAACAGCACACCACTTATTACAGTCCTCAGCCAGATGAATCCAGTCCAACCCCTTCAACCCTTCTGAAGATTCACAGTAGTATTGTCTTCCCATCTAAACTCGGTCTTCTCAGTGGTCTCATCCGTTCAAATTTCCACACCCAAACCCTGAAAGCATTTTCTTTTCCCCCCGTGCATGCAATATGCCTTGTCCATCTCATCCTTCCGCACTTGATCACACTAATATGTACCGAGAATATATCATGAAGCTCCTCACTATGAAATTTTCTTCAGTCCCCTCTTAGTTCATCTTAGGCCCACAGATACCTTCCACAGGATACTGTTCTTGAACAGCCTCAGGCTGTTACTTTTCCAAAAACACAGGTTAGGATGACATACGACTGAAGAATTAACAGCAAGGTGGTTGGAAGCAGTTTGACTGTTTGCATGATGGGACTGACAGAATCCATGGAGAACTTCAGGCAGGGTATCTGGTCTGCAGACTCAGATTGCTACAAAACTTCAGGCAGGGTATCTGATCTGCAGACTGAGATTGCTAAAAAACTTCAGACAGGGTATCTAGTCTGCCGACTGAGATAGCTACAACACTTCAGGCAGGGTACTTGGTCTGCAGACTGAGATTGCTACAACACTTCAGGCAGGGTATCTGGTCTGCAGACTGAGTTTGCTACAAAACTTCAGGCAGGGTATCTGGTTTGCAAACTGATACTGCTACAAAACTCCAGGCAGGGTATGTGGTCTGCAGACTGAGATTGCTGCAAAACTTCAGGCAGGGTATCTGGTCTGCAGGCTGAGACTGCTACAGAAGTTTGGACAGGGTATCTGGTTTGCAGACTGAGATTGCTACAAAACTTCAGGCAGGGTATCTGGTCTGCAGACTGAGTTAGATTACTGCAAAACTTCAGGCAGGGTATCTGGTCTGCAGGCTGAGATTGCTACAGAACTTTGGACAGGGTAGCTGGTCTGCAGACTGAGATTGCTACAAAACTTCAGGCAGGGTATCTGGTCTGCAGACTGAGATTGCTACAACCATTAGGCAGGGTATCTGCTCTGAAGACTGAGATTACTACAGAACTTTGGACAGGGTATCTGGTATGCAGACTGAGATTGCTACAAAACTTCAGGCAGGGTATCTGCTCTGCAGATTGAGATTGCTACAAAACTTCAGACAGATTAGCTGGTCTGCGGACTGAGACTGCTACATAACGATAGTACAGACACTCAGCTGTGAATTGCAGATGGAAAGAGAGTATTCTGATCACCTGTTTGCAATATTTATTGCAAACGATGAAAAGGAAGGTTTATGTCTTTTCCAACATGTTACATGAGCCAATGAATGTGGTTCTCTTCCAATGTGGTAACATACAGCCTCTAACACACTACCTGTAAAAAAAATAGAAGTGAATCTGGCAAAGTAATTACTAGACAATTTTCAAAAGTATGCACCAGTGCATTTCAAATATAATTACAAATTCCAAAATATCACATACCAGCAAATGCCACTTACTGTACAAACATTTTTCCAAGCCTTGAATTAAGGGAAAATCCTACAGTAGTTGTGTTGAATGCTCTCACTAGCAAAGGAAAAAGCAATGTAATGCCCTTGAAAACACAAAGGAATATAACAATTGCTTTGTTCCAGCAATTCTGATAAAATGTTTACTTTACATGCCCTATGAAAATCAAGGCTAACACAAAAAAAATCACACTACAGAACAAAGATTGTGAATGCCTGCAGAAGCTGGAACATATATTTAACTGGCAAGTTAGAAAATTGAACATGCATGTCTTTCCGGCACTGGCCCATGTTCCCTCTTCCAGTTACCCAAGTCAGTTACTTTCCGAGAGAATACGTACAAAATATTCTGCACAAGCTGTTAAAACAAAACCCAACAACATAGCCCTTCTTTATAATCCCCAGGAAAAATATAACCATTATGAATTTCCCCAATAAAATTAAAAAAAAAAAATGATGATGAATTATGTGAGAACAAAACTGTGTGTACATTTCAAGTACCACTTATAATAATATGGGCTATTAAAGAAAAACTGTGAATACAGTTTAATGCAAATCCAAACAAGCTGTCCCATAAGTGAATCATTCTGCAGCACAGTGCAGTGTATGCAACAGTGTAAATAAAATTCACACTACAGGTACATGTACAACACTATAATCATATACTGATATCATATGAAACAAGGTAGTGATGGTCAAAATCAAATGTTCAGAACTGTGTTTCACACATTCATATATGATCATAGAGGGAAATTCTACATGATACATCCATGAATCAAGACACTGAAATCACAAAAGCACTATCAATATTCATGGTCATCATCTTAGGAAAAGGCTCATGTCATAAACTTTAAACTTGCAAGAACATCAGTGTTAAACTGAATCAGCTTGTATATGTTTTTCATGTTGATCACCTTTTGAAGAAGAAGAAGAAAAAGAAAAAAGAGAGAGTTGTTTCTTATACATCTCCTTGTAAACTGACTGCCAACTTGTGATTAAAGTAAATAATAATTTTAATATAATTAAGTAGTTCCAACAACACAGCACCTCAAAACTTATATTTCAAACAAAGATTCATAATTTTGAATTTATTATATTAACAACTGCAATATAGAGAATAACTCTTGAGGCTACCAACTGCAGTACAATAGTAATTCAGAGTTCAGCTTATAGGCTCATTAAATCATTCACCTGAACTGGAACAGCATGTTTAGTCATATGTCAGAATTCTGGCACTGCAGGATACTCCTACAATGTTCACAATTTTCCAAACAGTGGACAGTATTTCCACTTCATGGTACTTTGAAAATAACCCACTAGCAGTAATATAGATATAATAAGACAAACCAACAAAATAATTTTCCACTTGTAAAGACGGACAAACTGATTATAATGACAAATTAACCACTAAACTGACAGCGAGAAAGATAATCATAGACGAAGAATGAATCTTACACACTAAGTGGGCAAGAATAACAAGTACCTGAGGCCTGTAAACAGAAACCAAACATCAGACAGACACAGGAACCAGACTATTATGGTGCCTAAATAACACAACATAGTGGAGGATCCATGTGCATGAGAGAAAGTAAGAACTATAAAGTGTCATGGTTAAAAAATAAAAACATACAGGAAACTGTTCATGTAGAACAGATGAAATAAATGCAGAGATGGTGGGCAGAATGAGACTAAACCTGACAAGAAGCCATGATAAAGGCATCAGTGTGGCATCCAAGTGTGCGGCATTAGTAAATAAACATAATATACTGCACCATCCACACTTCAACTTTAGCACCTGCAAGGATCATCAAAACAAGACATTCACCTAAACAGGGAAACTATGCTATGCATCATAGAACACAAAACTCCTTGCAGTCTGATGAGAATAGGCTGTTGGCCTAGCAGTGGACATTATAATACAGTCACAAGGAATTATGTAAGAAACAACGAAAAAGATGTCATGTTTGTACAGCAACTTCATGAACAGTACTATTCTGTCCAAGAAATGGATTCTGATATAGTGTTACGAGTCGTGTCTTACTTGCATACACAAAAAAAAATTCAGTTTGATTTTACTTTACATTAACTGAGCTATGTTGAAATACAGCTAGATACTTATTCTGTATTACAATACAAATATGAATTACATCATATTAACAATAACATAAGTGTCACAGACTTGGGCAAATTCAAACATTGTGGTTTTACATCCAAATCATTTCTGGGGCATGCAAGTATGTAGGCATTTGTCTGTGTGTGTTGTACTATGCCAGTAGAGACCTTGTGATCAGCAGATTCCACAGCTAAGAAATACAAGCAAACGTCTAAGAGGTCACTGCTTTAAAAATCATTATGAATCAGGAGAGACTATAAGATAATGCGGGAGAAATTTACATAAAACTTATATTTTAGTCTGAATTGCACATTAAAATTTAATGTTTGTATAAACAATTAGAGCTACAACTGATACGTAGTGAAAAATGATCCGTTGACAGTGAGGTATATTTCTATGACTGCATGGTTTATTAAGAGTTTCAATATTTTTTTTACTTGTTTTTATAATTGTACCATTATGTTAGATGTTGGTAAAATTTAAACATGGACAAATCTAGAAAAAGTGTTTTTTCCTGCACTGGGTACGCATTTTATCAAGAAAACCTTTTGTTCTTCTGATATACAGATTAGGTTATCTAGCCTGATTTGATTCAAAATAAAATTTGAAAGTATGAATCTTGTAGACATTTGTTAGGACTTCTTGAAAGGGAAGTGGAATCAGCCTACTTGAAGGTTTTCAAGAACTTTGCTTTAAAAAAATAATGAAACCAAAAGAATCAATTTGATTTGCATTAGTTAATACATTAATTATATATGAGTAGCATTTAAGTTAGAACATGGTGCTTTTCTTTAAGTGGGACTGAGAATTGTAGAGCAGTTGGTACCATCAGTTTGCTGTCAGCAATGTTTTCTGTTCTATGGCATGCAATCCCATGTTAAAAAAACACACTGTATTTTCAGATCAAACTCAACATGCAGAGTACTGCTTCATTTTACTGTTACATCATTATCTGTATTGTGGTTGTCAATGTAATCACTAACATATATACACAGATACAAAAAAAAAAATCAAAATAAATTCATGTTCTTATACACTCCTGCAGCTAATATTGGTTATTTGGTTCCATTACATCTGAAATGTACAATCTGACGACATGCTGTACACTGGCCTGTCTCCAAATTACATGTTAATCTCTAAAATATGGAACTTCCAGAATTGCTCTGCACAGGAAGCAGACTGCAATACCGCTTTTACTCTTCTTCTCTAAATGTTACATCATGTCAAGAAATTATACATTTTTATAATCCAACTCTGATTCAGCAGAACTACGTCTGGCCTGTCTCCAAATTACATGTTAATCTCTAAAATATGGAACTTCCAGAATTGCTCTGCACAGGAAACAGACTGCAATACCTCTTTCACTCTTCTTCTCTAAAAGTTACAACATGTTAAGAAATTATACATTTTTATAATCCAACTCTGATTCAGCAGAACTACGTCAGCTTCAGGTGTGATGCCAACACTTCAAATCTCTACATGGGAATATCAGCAACGGGTAACTGGCATAAATAATCAGTCTGAAAGCCACAAAATATTATTTTAAACCTGCCACATTTACTTTTTTTCTTGTCACTTCAAAATAAAAATTGAACGATGGCAACTATTTTTTTTAACCTGAAGACTGCAAACAATTCTACAGACATAAATACTCATGTATTTGACATTAACAGTAGAAATGTTCTTTTGATATCAACTTACTTATAAAAGAATCAAACTCCTACTATTTTTAATTTCAATAATATTAGCAAACTCAAAATACAGACCTTCAGAAACAGTTTCTACACAAATAGCTGCTGAGACTTCACGGTAAACAGAACCAACAAACACTGAATTTACTTGCAGTTCTTAATGCTATTTATAGGAAATCCAGTGTAGGTGAAAATTCCATTCTTAGGCACAATAAAAATCAACCAGTCTCGTATGTTTCTACTATTCATTGGATTGTACATTATATTACACATGAATGATGGAATGAACACAACATCTATCAATAGTGATGACATAGGCAATATTGAAATCTTGCTTTTCAAGGTTCTTAAGGCAGGGAACAGTGAAGGTCTGGATTAAATATGAATTACTTAGTCATATGTTGAAATAAGGATTTTAAAAAATACCGCAACTGTATGACAACAGTGAACTGCTGCAAGACAGAACCTAGCTTTCCTCTGTGGCATCTGGTGAAATTGGTTAGTACTAATACCATTAATTATAACTAAATTAAATGTCTCACATAAATTACTGTGGATGATAATTGTTATGAATTAATCCCTGTCTCTTGGACTAAATGTGGTGCCTGCAGAATGGGGATACATGGGATGCCACCAGTCAAGGACTCGTACATTCAAAACAGGGTCCAGTACAACGGTGCTACTGTCCAGAGATGCAATGTTTGGTTTGCCAGCCGTATGGCACATATGGCCTGATCCAAAGACCAGTTGCAGCCTGTGATGCCGCATTCCCTGTGATACGGTGAGCGATACAGAACAGAGTGACAGACCCATCACCATCGGTATTTCAACAAAGTTCAAGCATGTCACCTAAAAATTGAAAACAATACGCATTTGTAATAATCTAGTCTGATGTACAGTGCATGTAACTGGACATATGGTTAAATAAATATGCTTTGTATCAAAATTATAAAAGGCTTACCCCACCACATCATATTACAAATACTAAACTGATGTGTATTGACTGGAAAGTATAGGCTGCAGGTGCACTGTGCTGTTACTATTACAACAATGGTTATTTGGGGATTAGGTCTTAGTCTGAGCATGTTTAAACATGAGCCTTGCAAGTGGAAAGGCACTTGCTCCCTCCTGTGACATGCATGACAACACTGCAATCTTGTCAGATATATAGTTAGTAATGAAGCAGCAGAAATACAGCTCCTGTTAGACTGCATGTTGTTACATTACTGGCCAATGGTATGAGCTGGTGGGAGAAGATGAACATTGATTTCTAAGTCACAGCAGAAGTTACTGAAACCTGCTACACTATGGCAAAAATCTTCATAATAAAAACTTTCCATTATACAGCAGTAACTTTTACTGTATGTTTAAGTGTAAATTTGAAAAGATGGCCTGTTGTTAATGTTTAGTTGGTTATTTAAATTATGTTGTGATGTTTTCTGTTCTGCTTAACCCACTGGTGCCAAAACAAGTGATGCTGAGAAAACTGAATACCATCAGCCAAGAACACCCAAAGTAATGGAAAGCCATTTAAATCCCAAGTCTTTTGCAGAGAACACTAAGCACTTAATTCTGGTGCCAAAGGTTTAAGTACAAGTACAGACACAAGCTTCTAGTAACCACTACATAATACTTGTAACATACAGATTTTTGACAATGGTTTTACGTAAGTAATATCACCAACATTCATAAAGACCTTTTCCGTTGTCACCAACATTCAAAAACAAACACTATGATTCGCATGCTACTTGCTTCCATCCTTGGGTGAAGCCACTAATCAAAAGAAACTGATTAAATTATACAAGGATTTAAAACAGCTATTCAAATACTATGTGAATGCTACCTGTAAGACTCTACAGCCTTCATCTTGGTTAGCTGAAACATCCCCTAACATCTCAAGCAGATCTGGCTGTCGAGTCCTTCCTCCTGTTCCTCGTCCTAGTACTAGCGTACTATGTTTCAACTTGAAGAAAAACAGCCATTGGTTCTTGCATTTCTAGGACCAATAAAAATAACACACCATTACTCAAGGATATTATAACACTTTCACATGTTTATCCTTGAAGCATCAAAACTCTAAGAACTAATATCCAAATTCATGCTCGATAAGAACACTGCAAAACTTAAAAACCACAAACAAATAAGCCAATGCCCTTCTAAATACTTTGAAGAACATAGTAATCTGATATGAAAATATGAGTACAGCTGTGCAGAAAGGACAGTTAACTAGTTTTTAAAATCTGTATGTGATGGGGTACCTTAGATTTGAATTTTAAAGCAAGAAAGAAGTTCCAAAGTAAATTTGCGAATGTACACATCAAACAATTCCACCCCTGAGAAACAATTTACATTACTTTTAGAATGAGGAACCTGAATATTTATGACTAAAATTCAGTACTGATGAGTATCAACCAAACTACTTGTCTGATCATCTGTGATGAGTGAAAAATCAAGGCTAACAAGTGGAAACATTTTCACTATTTCACTAATATTCTCTCCTGTTCTTTTTTTGATTCCTCCACAAGTGCCAAACAGTAAATAATATTTTGTTATTTTGTATGCAGATTATATTAGGGGCAATATTTTTGTCTCAGATGTTATGTGACTGTGTGGGCACAGTGATACACCTTGTAGAAAAATGACTGCCTAATGAATGGATCTCATTTGTCTTCACAAACAGTGGTCTGTAGGGACAATGAGATATGAAGAATAAATAAATAAATAACTTTGGGGCAAATTTCATAGCATCAGAAATCAGTTGCTTGGAAAGCTCATACAGAGACTGAAAGATAATAGTAAAATGACTCTGGAGATATCAGTTACAGCTGAACTGGACCCGATTAGTTTCTGAGTTTGTTTAATGGCACTTTCTGAACCAGACAGTGTTTACTAATGCAACTTATTATGTCTGTGCATCAGATCTTCAAGGTTAGAGCCAATGGATAACCTGGCCAAACAGTTTATTTGAAAAAATATTTCCTGTCAGCTATACAGGTTTTATGAACATTTTTAGACATGAAATTAAAGTTGAAGATACTCACGAACGGATTGAAGAAAATTCAGATGATGAGATTAAAGTTTATTGAAGCCAGTGGACACCCCACATAAACATATGGCTCCACATGAATATCCATATAACAAGACTTGAAAATGTCCCCAGCCAAGGTGAAAAAATCAACTTTAATCTAATAATGGGTCATAATGGCACAAACAGGGACAGGCATTAGGACTTGGAAACAATTATTAACATATCTTATATTTCTATTACAACTAGGTCGAATCTGGACACACCTGGTACCACATAAGAACGCACTGCCTCTTGGTCAAGTTGTGTGGATCACCTTCAAATGTTGTGACAGCCTTCAGTTTATTCACAAAGGGAGGGTATGTGTAATGAAGTGCTCGGATCACACATGCACGAAGTCCATATAAGCGCACCATACATTCAGGCTGCAGGCGTTCTGGCAAATTTGGCACTGCCTTATAATGCCTGATAAAAAAACACACAGAATAACTATAACGATAAACCCATCTGAAAGTCATTCAGCTATCAGTGAACAATAAATGCTCACTGCAGTTTCTGGTACAAATGATGGTGTTGAGGTGTCCACTCTTCATGGGGCACTATTGTTCGTAATGCTATTCTGGAGTACCTTATGTAACTGATATTTCAAAAGCTCGACAGTAACCTGTGAACAGTCTGCAATAGGAAATGAAGAGACCTGGACACATCATCCTACAAACCACAGTGCTGCTTTGGAGTATATCTCTGTTTGGATATAATACACTTAACTGTATGCAAAATGTACTTCGATTTCAACACCAAACTTGTGAGACATATACCCACACCCCTCAAGAGTAGGTGGAGTAAAAAAAGACACAGAAAACCTTAGAATGTGAAAATGAGTTCAGATATTTAGTGCATCTGATCTAGAGAAATAACAATCCAACAATATCAACATGCATTAAAAAAAACCATGAGGACCACCCACTAAGAACACCCATTATGCACTAGATGTAATAAAAGTTAGTGAACTGACATGGATAGGAGATAAATGCCTGGCGTTTTTACGATACATTACCCACAACCCTAAAAGAAGTGACTGCAGCTGCGGTTTGGTGAAAAGCAATGTGTTTGATGATGCTCAAATGTAAGAAACACTGGAGTTCAGAAACATGTTAAGGTAGTATCATAGTAAGGCACTAAAGAAGTGTAGCAGTGTCACTATGTCCCATGAAATGTGAACACAACACAAACTAAGCAGATTAGCATAGCAGCTGGTAGTTTTGGAACACACTTAGCTGAAATTTCATAAAAGTGTTTTGACTACCATATTTACTTCAATGCAAGATGAGTTTTTTCCTTAAATTTGTTTCTTAAATATGTCAGGTCATCCTAAATTCGCATACGAAGCACCAAACCGGATCAAGGCAAACCACATCATTCTGAACTGGACCATACACAACAGAGCATTATGAAAGTTAAATGACACAGCCTTCTGTTTTGGGGACTTAGTCCATCAGAAGCATGACTTTTCCTATGCCGGCTCTGTAACTGTTTTCAGGCAAACAAGCACCTAACTTGGTGAACCTCTAAGAAATAGCAACTCTTAGTCAATGGGCACCATCGAAATAGTAACTTGTTAAGATATGCATCTGAGACCAGATCTAGTCAAAGAAAATGACTACTGAAAAATTAAAACTTAACTACACGACTCAAAAATAAAGCCTGAAACAACCCACAAATTAAGAACCATTAGAAGATGCAATGAACTCAAGACTGATCAGACCACAGACACAACACAAAAATCCAGAACACACACATTTAAAATTTTTAACATCACTAACACCATCTGTGGAAAAAATGGTCAACCTTTGTGGGTTCAAGTAAGTGTATAAATCAAGAAATATAAATGTATTATTTAGTCTGTGTGGATCATAATGGAATGGCAGCGCATCTCACCATAAGTGACTGTGAAGGGTTTCAAGAAATGCCGTATATCCAGTGTAATTGATGAAACCGATGCTGATGTTGTGAAATGTCAGTGAAGAGCATGGGAATGTTAGTAGTAGTTGTAAGGAAGATGACGGTATGAACTGTGAAGATGGAGACAGTGACACTGAATGGTAAAAGAAGTTAGAATCTGACATGCTTAATGTATTAAGTGTATGAAATTAATAGTAAAATATTTTTTCTTGGCAGGCGTTGTATTTTTGGGGAGTCTTCATAGATTTGGATAAATACATTTTCCCTTGGCAGATATGTTTTATTAGGAGGTCATATTCAATGACAGTTGTCTTGCATTTGGGTAAACATGGTAGATTTTTGTGGTTTCCCTCAGACAAAGACAGGCCTTTAAAACATCCACATCCACTTCATTCCACATATCTGTGGCTAGCATACTAGTACTATTAGCTTATGTGTCTGTACTAATACCTTCTGTACAGATGAAACCAAAATTTTGCTGTACTGATGACATGTAAAGCACTCTTGCAAATTCGGGCAAATGTTGACACATCCTCAGGAAGGATGTGTTCAGATATAAGGAACCAAATATCTAGAGGATACTCCACTCCACCATCTTCCTCACCCTCACTTGCAGTCTTCTTACGACGGCGTGGATTCCTCTTCACAATCACAGCTAAAACATCAGGGAATAATTACTGACTGATATGGTTTTTTGTGAAATGCATTTAATATCAGATCATATGACATGTTGCATACATAATGAAATTAACCAATCATGAAGCATTTATGTTTGTTGTGAAGCAAACTTTGAAGCAGCTAGAATTATGTCTAGTAAGCAGGTTCTGTTAAGCCATGACTCGTTCTTTCAATACACTTTCCAATTCATCTTAACATTTCACCAATAATTAATAAATGTATTAACCAGAAATACATCTTGTTCAGTTCAGTGTACATGATTTTCTTCTCATTTTGTTCTTGCAGAATACTCTTTGCAGCTCACACAGTGCTCAATAATCGTTAAACAAGGCAACCACTTGTTCTCTGGGAAAGTACCTGAATTTTGTAATGAAATCAAAACTCTGTGCAACTCTTTCTGACACAGTGATTTTACTATGTGTGCAGCACAAAATAGTGCCTGTGAAAACCCAACTAGAAATGGAAAAATTATATTCACTTATCTAACATCTCTTGATCTCCCATGACATACTGGTGAGGAGTGGGAGGAGACTCACACACATTTCAAAATCATGCATACTGTTTCCATTTCATGCACTACAACTTTCTGTAAAACAATCTAACTTAGTTGAATAAAGATATACCAAACACCAACTTTGTCTGTTGTAGCTGAATACTGTTTGGTATATTTCGTTCACGAGGCCATAAGATTGCTCCCCTCAGTTACGAGGTTGTTCAGAAGCCATGTGCATACAACAGAAAGGTCAAGTGTAGCATACATGCTCTGCAGTCCTTACTGGCATAAAATCTACAAAGAGGATTCATTCAATATTTCAGAAGATCATTGCTCCAAAAAGAGTTAAGGTTTGAATCCTCCTGTGAGCAACTGGCAAAGGAACTTATAGTCAGGCTTGACTAATTCCCAAAATGAATGGTGAGGTGAAGTAACAGAGGATGTTGGGGAAATCAATTGATACCTGTCAGCCTTTAATCCAAGGCAACACAAAACTTCTGTAAGGACCAATGAAACTTTGATGCTCTCATTCAAGTGAATTCTTTAACAATGAGAGGGCATTCCAACATATGAAGGAACCAGCCACAGTCTGGTACATTCATGTGAATATCACAGGAAATTATTCTCATGAAAATCAAAATACAGTTCATGACTAACAGGGACGACAGGTGTTTTTTCCTGAGGTGTGCCTGTGGTAAGATCAATAGGCAAATCATTAGTACACATTCATAAAAATACCATCTGTTCTTAAAGTAGTTGACTGGACTCCACTGAAAAAGGCACTGGTAATGAAGTAAAATTCAGATGTAATTAACAAAAACTATATCACATTTGATACCTGCACACTGAACCTTGAAGTTTCACCTACTAGACTTGATGAAGAAAGATACACAAACAATACATAATCAGGGAGCATATACATTACACCTACCTGTACAGCACCTGAGTATCTCTTATTTTCTTACCTTGTTCACCATCCTCACCATCATCAACAAATTCAAAATCTCCTTCATAATCCTCTAATTTCTCATACCAGGCCCTGTCATCTGTTTTTGTAGTTAATTGTTTTACTGTAAAATTAAAACAAGGTATTTGCATAAGAGAAGGGTTGACTTTTGTACTCCAAGTGTGACTGTAAGTCAACATAGCATATACTGTGAGCTACATGTATGAATAATGCATTCTCTGAACACACATAACAAGCACAAAGAATGACACTGCACAGATGTGACAGTCACACTGAGGCTGTTAAAGTAGTGTGTGTTTTGCATGCTGTACTTGTAACATATAATCATGTTCTTATTTTTAGATGCAATGGTTTCCTCTGTCAATTTCACAACTGATCAGTTATATACACTATAACAAATGTCAAATCTGTGTGTCCTTTGGAATTGAATTTGAGGTGTCTGCTTAGAAGTTACATTCATACTGACATATCATATCAACTGTAAAACAGGTTTACAAACTCCTCCACTCATTCAAGAAATTTTGTACAAAGATCCCAA
>Ga0209755_10005771_pt1 | contig 13946 bp, 9 predicted proteins | sample TergutCo191P1_FD_187301 | JGI IMG/M metagenome (GOLD analysis project Ga0209755, IMG submission 187301) | Cornitermes sp. P1 segment gut microbial communities from Petit-Saut dam, French Guiana - Co191P1 (SPAdes) (version 2) | ecosystem: Host-associated > Arthropoda: Insects > Digestive system >... | reverse complement strand
CCACGCGAGCTCATTGCCCGTATCAAGGTGCTACTGCGCCGTTCGCACTCTAACGATGTACCACAGCGCGATTTCTTAAAGTACGGCGACCTCGAACTAGATGTCGGTGGACACCGCGCACTGCTTGCTGGCAGAGACCTTGACCTCACCGTAAGCGAGTTCAAGCTGCTCCTAGTACTGGCACGTTATCCGGGCCGCGTCTACAGCCGCATGGAACTGGTCGACAAGGTTCTCGGCTACGATTTCGAAGGCTATGAGCGCACCGTTGACTCGCACATTAAAAACCTCCGTGCGAAACTAGGCGACGACCCGAAAGAGCCCCGCTACATTTCAACGGTACACGGTGTAGGCTACCGCTTTGAAGCGCAGGGCTAAGACCAAACCTAGTCGCAACCGCAGCGTTTTTGCACAGCGTCTAAGCCTGACCTTCGCCCTCATTGCTGCAATGACGGCAGTGTTGGCAGGCGTTATAACCTACGTCACCTGGTCACTGGCATTTGAAAACTACATACGCCGAAACTTGCAAAGCACCGCTACCTACGTAGCCCAGCATGCAGGTTCGGCTTATTATTTATTTGGCGGGTGGGACTTCAGCCACCGAACAATGATTCCACAGGTTGCCACGCGCCAAGACATCCTGGTCCAAATCTTTGACAACACCAACCGCCTCATATATGACGAAAGCGTCTTCAACCCCCCCGTCCGCAGCGAACAAGACGAATCTCTTGCCCTGCAAAACATCGACGCCCTCTCATCTCAAGACTACAACGTCATCACCGCCCCCATCATCGTCGATTACATTCGTGTCGGAGAAGTACGTGTGCTCGCCCGGGGTGAAACCGGTTTGCTTACCCCCCATGACCTCGAAATGCGCGCAACATCGCTGACAGCACTGGGTGCTGCGGGCTTCTTCGCCATTATTGTCTCGACTGGTATCGGCATGTGGTATTCACGCAGGCTGGTTATCCCAATTGCAAAGGTCACTAGTGCTGCTGCACGTGTGCGTGAAGGCGACGAATCTGCGCGCGCAAATCTGCGCGGCGATGACGAGATCGCACAGCTGGGTATTACCTTTGACCAGATGGCGGAATCGATACAGCGCGACCGTGCCCGCGAGCGCCAAATGGCAGGTGATGTAGCCCATGAGCTGCGTACTCCGCTAATGGGGATTCAGGCAACGGTAGAGGCGATTGAAGATGGCATTTATCCCGCAGATAAGGAACACCTGTCGATTATCTTGAACGAGACACATCGTCTGACGGGGTTGACGAACTCGTTGCTCGAGCTAAGCCGCCTGGAAAGCCAAAAGACTGAATTTCCCATGTCGGTTATCGACATCAATGAACCTATAAAGGCATCAGTGTCAGTAAATATGGCGGTGGCAGACGCTGCTGGACTAAAGATGGACCAGGCATTGACGCCGCGACTTTATGTTAATGCGAACTCTGCGCGCCTGCAGCAGGCATTTACGAACCTTCTAACGAACTCTATTCGCTACACGCCAGAAGGTGGCACAGTCACTGTGCATAGCTATGTCGACGCAGAATATGCCTGCGTTGCTATCCAGGATACGGGCATTGGCATGTCAGAAGAAGAAGTCGAAAATGTCTTCGGCCGCTTCTGGCGAGCAGACTACGCCCGCGACCGCGTAGCAGGCGGTGTCGGTATCGGCCTACCAATCACCAAAGAAATAGTCGACCGTCACAAAGGGGTCATCAAGGTTCACAGCGTAGAAGGCGAAGGAACAGTATTCACAGTATGCATCCCCCTCGCTCACTAAAGAACAGGACCGCTAGATAAGTTAGCAGACTAGGCGACTAGTTCCGTGATTTTTTCTGACGAATTATTCATTTTGCAATTGTGTCTGCGGTAAAATTGCAGAGGTACATTTTCTTTTACGCATAGTACTTGAGTGGTCTGTCACCTTTAGAGAGCGGGATACTCATGTGGGCTGCATTAAAAAGGCGTTTTCATCGGAAATATTTTCTTAACCATCCTGGGGCACTGAAAAAGACTCCAGCTGGTAATAACAGGGATGAAGTTAAAGCGCGCCTTATCTCGGGTTCGAAATCTTGCGAGCAAGACCTTTTCGCGCAGTATAATCCGGCGGGCAAAAAGGGCTTAAGTGCAGAAGCAATAGAAAGCTCTCGCAAGACATATGGCGATAATGTTATTGCTCATAAAAGACGTCTTTCAGTGCTTGGGCAGCTTGCTGATGCTTTTGTTAGTCCTTTTGCAGCAGTGCTGCTTGTGTTGGCAGTTATATCTTTTTTCACAGACTATCTTTACGCAAGCGGTGGCAGTAGAACCCTTTCTTCAGTCATCATCATTTTGTCAATTGTTACCATTAGTGGTGTTCTAAAGTTCATTCAGGAATCACGTGGCGCAAAGTCTGCTGATGCGTTGGCGCAAATGGTGAAAACTAATGTTGATGGCACGCGCGACGGACAAGAAATCGAAATACCTTTAGACGAAATTGTCGTTGGTGATATTGTCGAACTTGCTGCAGGAGACATCATTCCAGGTGACCTGCGTATTCTCGAGGCAAAAGACCTCTTTGTTAGCGAGTCCTCTCTAACAGGCGAATCAGAGCCAGTAGAAAAACTGGGCGACCCTTATGCGGGCGACAGCACCAATCCCATTGACTGCAGCAACCTTGCCTTTATGGGCTCCAGCGTTGTTTCAGGGTCAGCGACAGGTATGGTGCTGACTGTCGGCAAGGATACCTACTTTGGACAAATCGCAGAAACAGTGACAGGCAAGGACGTGCAAACATCTTTCGACAAAGGTGTCAATGCCGTGTCCTGGGTGCTAATCCGCTTCATGCTAGTTATGGTGCCTGTTGTCCTAGTTTTAACGGGGCTGTCACAGGGAAACTGGCTGAATGCCTTCCTTTTTGCCCTAGCAATTGCAGTTGGATTAACGCCAGAAATGCTGCCCATGATTGTGTCAGCAAACCTAGCAAAGGGTGCTGTAGCGATGTCGAAAAAGCGCGTCATCGTGAAGAACCTAAACTCAATCCAAAACTTTGGCAGCATGAACATTCTTTGCACTGATAAAACGGGTACTTTGACCGAAGATCGCATAGTCCTTGAACATTATCTGAACGTGAATGGCAAAGAAGATGACCGCGTCTTACGGCACGGGTTTCTCAACAGTTATTTTCAGACAGGTTTTCGCAATACTATGGACCACGCGATTATTGATCGTGGTGACAGTGAGCTTTCGGGTCTAAGTAGCCGCTACCATAAGGTTGATGAGATACCCTTTGATTTTACGCGCAGGCGCATGAGTGTCGTGGTCGAGGACCAGACCGGCAAGCGCCAGATGATTACAAAGGGTGCCATTGAAGAAATGCTACTGGTCTCAAAGTATGTCGAGATGGATGGCAAGGTTGAGGCGCTGACAGATGAACTGGCGGAGAAAATCCTTGCTTCAGTGAATGGCTATAACGCTGACGGGTTGCGCGTACTGGGTATTTCTCAGCGAAGCATTGACCTGCCTGATGTGGGCGCGTTTGACGTGGCTACTGAAAATGACCTTGTGCTGATGGGCTACCTTGCCTTCCTTGACCCTCCAAAAGAAAGTGCGACTATTGCCATAAAGTCACTGCATGACTATGGGGTAGCGGTCAAGGTGTTGACTGGCGACAATGATGCTGTGGCGCGCAAGGTTTGCCGTGAGGTTGGTGTTATTGCTGACAGTCACGCAGATGTTGCCACAGATGTGCTTACGGGAACGCTGATTGAAGACATGAGTGACGACCAGCTTGACGCGGCTGTCACGCAGTATGACGTTTTTGCAAAGCTTTCGCCGCAGCAGAAGGTGCGTATTATTCAGTCGCTGCGCCGCATTGGCAACACGGTAGGTTTCATGGGAGACGGCATTAATGATGCTGCCGCTATGAAAGAGGCTGATGTGGGCATTTCAGTCGATACCGCAGTCGACATTGCAAAGGAAAGCGCCAATATTATCCTACTGGAGAAGGACTTGACCGTGCTTCAACGTGGTGTCATTGAAGGCCGCAAGGTTTATGGCAATACCATCAAGTACATCAAGATGACGGTGTCTTCGAACTTTGGCAATATGCTAAGCGTTTTGACGGCAGCGGCATTTCTGCCTTTCTTGCCCATGCTGCCCTTGCAGATCTTGCTGCTGAACCTTATTTACGATATCTCTTGCATTACAATGCCTTGGGATAATGTCGATGAAGAGTTCATTAAAGAGCCCCGTGGCTGGGACGCAAGTTCTGTACAGCGTTTCATGTTTTGGTTTGGTCCTACTAGTTCCATCTTTGACATAGCTACCTTTATTGTCATGTTCTTCTGGATAGGACCTGCAGTCATGGGTGGATCCTTTGGCAGCTTAAGTACCGCACATCAGGCAGCTTTCATTGCACTATTTCATGCTGCCTGGTTTGTGGCATCGCTTTGGACGCAGACAATTGTCATCCACGGGCTACGTACACCAAAGGTACCTTTCCTTCAGTCACGCGCTGCACGCCCCGTAGTACTTATGACAACTTTGGGCTTGATAGTCGGCACAGTGCTACCCTTCACAACAATCGGCAAAGATCTAGGGCTGCACACCTTGCCCTGGTCATTTTTTGTCTTCCTAGCAGCAACTTGTATAGCTTACTTCCTCCTGGTAGCACTAGTAAAGAAGGTCTACATCCACAAATATAGTGAGCTGCTATAAAGCGAAGTGCTGTAGGAGTGATGTGATAAAACACACAAATAAATCGAGGCTTCCTAAATGGGAAGCCTCGATTTATTTGTGTGTTTTAAGGTTGTGGGTGCTTACCAACCGCCATGCCCTACAGATCCCAAGGCTGCCAAGCTAGCAAACATTATAATCATTCCGCCGACAAAGTACAAAGCAATAATTGCACCCAGCGCGATGGTCCAAAATATTGTTGCAAACCATCCTGTGCCCAGAGCACGCTTTGCTTTCGCAGGAGAGTCGTCGCGATTGAGCAGGTAAAACACAATGCTGGCAAGAGGATTAAAGAAGATAACAAGCTTTATCCAGAAGCTATTATCCTCAGCAGCTGGTGGTACAGGAAACGGCGGTTGCGCAGGTTTACCTACAGGTGGTGGTGTTGGCACAGCGGGCACCGCTTGCGCAGTTGCTTGTGACGTGGGCTGCGGTGCGGGTGGTGGATCCATTTGAACGTTGTTACCTTGTTGTGCGTCTGACATAAAACATCCCTTCTTTTAAGTTTATGCTAACAGTTCTTCGTACGCATTTAATAGTTGGCCTGCGGTGTTTGCTAGGCAGTAATTGCTTGCACGCCTGATTGCGCCATCGACAAGCGACAGCCTCAACCCTTCGTCGGCTACGATTTTCTCCGCCTGTTCTGCTAGTGCATTGCGTTCTGGATACTTTGCCAGAAGTCCGCTTTTGCCATGTTCTACTGTACATGAAATACCTGGTGATTCAACTGCAATTACAGGCAGTCCCGCAGCAAGGGCTTCGATAACTACTAGAGGATGAACTTCGCTAACTGAACCAGTAATGAAGGCATCACTTGAAGTCACAAAGCGTGGGATTTCGTCAAAATTTTTACCCCCCGTAAAGGTGATCTGGTTTACCAGATTGTTGCGCACGGCAAAGTCGTGGGCGTATTCCATCTCCATCCCGTCGCCAACTATGACCAATTTTGCGCGGGGATGATTTTTTGCTATAGCGGCAAATTCGCTTAGCATGTAAGAGATGTTTTTCTCATGCGAGACACGTCCAACATAGCAAAACAGCAGATCCTCATCACGGACGCCCAGGCTAGCGCGTGTCTTGCTGCAGGGTTTTTTATCAGCGAAAACAGCTAAGTCAATGCCGTTGGGAATAATTTGTGCGTCATTACAATGAGCATATTCTGATAGCCAATCAACGATGCCTGCGCTTGGGGCAACTACTAGGTCACAGCGTTGCGTGAAAGTTGTCAAAAAGCTCGAAATCGTTTTGTGGCGATACGTGTAGGGTACGTATTTCCCAAAAACATCAGCGTAAAGGTCGTAGCGCGTGTGATTGGTAAAGACCAGTGGCACGTCGATCTTTTTCATGTGGTGCATTAGGTAGCTGCCGCTTTGAAAGGGGTGGTGTGTGTGCACAATGTCGAGGGTCGGAATCAGGTCACGCACCTTTTTGACAAAGCCGGGGCTATAACTGTAGCCCGTATTGCCCACGGGAACGCCGGGATTGCGGATAACATTGGGCTCATCGTCATCATAGCGCGTCGACCCAAACGTAATCAAAAAGACCTCATGTCCGCGATCCTCAAGAAAACGTTTATACAGGCGCATATGGTTGGTAATTCCGCTAACATGCGGCAAGTACATATCCGAAAAGAAGCCAATTCTCATGGGTGTATTATATACTTGTTTGCGCAAAAACTGCGCGCCCATCCGAAACGTCATAATCGGGCACCCACATCCGGAGAGGAACCACCGTGTCACTATCAATAGGAATCGTCGGACTACCCAACGTCGGCAAGTCAACGCTGTTCACCGCACTGGCAAAAGCCCAAGTAGAGGCAGCCAATTACCCTTTCGCTACCATCGAACCCAATGTCGGCATCGTATCGGTGCCCGATAAGCGCCTCGACACTTTAGCAGACATGGTGCAGCCTAAAAAAGTCATCCCAGCAGCCGTCGAGTTCAACGACATTGCAGGTCTCGTTAAGGGCGCAAGCGAGGGAGCAGGACTGGGCAACCAATTCCTCGCACACATTCGCGAAACCGACGCAATCGCAGAAGTTGTACGTTTTTTCCCTGACGAGAACATCATCCACGTTGACGGAAAGGTCGACCCACAGTCAGACGCCGAAACCATCAAGCTTGAACTGATTCTTGCCGACATTGCCACGATGGAAAAAATCATCTTCCGCCTAGAAAAAGAGGCAAAGCGCGACAAGTCCATTCAGACAAGCCTTGATGTAGCACAAAAGCTCCTGGCACATTTGGAGGCCGACCACCGTGCTTACGGCTGCCCGCTTACTGACGAGGAAAAGCTGCTAGCACGCGACTTTCACCTGCTGACTATGAAGCCGATGCTCTATGTTGCAAACGTCGACGAAGACCAGCTGCAGGCCATCCATGCAGGTGAACTAAAGTTGACAGAAATCACAGGGCAGATGCCCATCCCTCTGTGTGCCAAAGTCGAATCGGAGCTTGCAGAACTAGACGACGAAGAAGCCGCAGAGTTCCTGGCAGACCTCGGCATTGAAGAATCGGGCCTCATCACCCTGATTCGCGAGGCTTATAAGCTGTTGGGGCTACAGTCCTACTTTACCGCTGGTCCTGAAGAAGTGCGCGCCTGGACTATTCCCATTGGCGCAAAAGCACCACAGGCAGCAGGCGTCATCCACACAGACTTTGAACGTGGCTTTATCAAGGCAGAAACTATCTCCTACGATGACTATGTCAGTACAGGGGGGGAGAAGGGCGCACGCGAAGCTGGTCGCCTAAGACTTGAAGGAAAAGACTACGTTGTGCAGGATGGAGATGTTATGCACTTTAAGTTCAATGTCTAGGGATATGTGACACTGCATGTTACAATCACCCCTGTTAGGCGTGTCTATTTTTTGAGTTTGAGGAAGTAATATGGCAGGATCAGAGCATCATAAGGACGTAACTTCTGGTCAGGCACATGAAACACCTGATTCATCTGCCCAACTAGACCACAGCGAAAACCTTCAAGGAATTGAAGACTCGCAGGAAAACAAAGAAAAGGAACGCAAGCGTTCAATCACCGCACTGGTGGCATTTGGCTTGATTGTCTTTACGGGTGCCGTCCTTGTCGTTTTCTTTGCACTCCAAACGTATGAGGAGACTGATACTCCCCAAGGGGCCACTATCGAGGGCGAAGCTCCTGTCATTGCTGAAGGGCAGTCCGAACACATCGAGAACTACGACCTCACCGACGGCATTATCGTTGCACGTCAAACAGACTACATTTTCTACAATGCAAACCTTGACGATGATTTTCAGGTCGTCGACCCAACAGTCGGCGCACATGTAGATGCTGAAGGCGAAGAAGATCTGCAATTTCCGTCAGGCACAGAAACCACTGCCGAGCCAGAGCCCGAACCAGAACCAGCGCTAACGGCGCAGCAACGCGCCACACAGGCACTGGGCACGAACTTTAGAAATCTCTTAGGTATTGACGTGCTTGATGCGCAGGCTATGGCACAAGCCGCAGGCTTTGTCGTCCATCAAGTGTTTGTCGTTGACCCCAGTGCAGTTACCGAAGGCGCTACGCCGCCACGACCTGGACAGGTCATCGACATCCAAACTTACCGCATGCGCAGTGACGGCCAGCACTACATGTTCCTGCACGTGCAAACAACCGAACCAACACGCAATGCCCAGCGCGTCCCCGACCTTGACGGCGTGCAGTGGAGGACCGGCGCACAAAGACTGCGCGACACAGGACTTGGACCACGCTACGTGTATGAGCGCAACAGTCCCAATACGCACGGCGTAGTGATTTACCAAGCTCCACCGCCGGGAGCGTTTACGCCAAGGAATTCGACAGTAATTATGGTCTTAGCCGACAGACCCTAACTTAGGAGCACGTTGAAAGATTATTAGTTAAAGGTTCACATCTTGTGAGCCTTTTCTTATACACTAAATACCTTGCACGTTAACCAGTCATAGCCGACCTGCTAACAGCCGACCCACATTGGCTGACCCACATTAGAAAGGGGCACCCGTGGCGCACTTTGTAAATGAGCCTTCCCGTACCTTCAACGAATACCTGCTCATACCTAGCTTTTCGGATCGAGACTGCACGCCTGCCAACGTATCTCTGAAGACTCCTTTAGTTAGGCACAAAGTGGGGGAGAAACCCGCACTGTCGCTCAATATCCCGCTGACAAGCGCTATTATGCAGTCAGTATCAGGAGACCGCATGGCAGTTGCCCTTGCCAAAGAAGGCGGCGTATCCTTCATTTTTGGCGCACAAGCAATTGAAGACCAGGCTGCCATGGTCGCAAAAGTGAAAGACCACAAAGCAGGCTTCGTGCGCTCCGACAGCAACGTGAGTCCTGACGCCACCTTGCAAGACATCCTTGACCTCAAAGAAAAGACAGGCCACTCGACCGTTGCCGTGACCGCAGATGGCACCTCTGCAGGAAAGCTAGTCGGTATCGTAACGGGACGTGATTACCGCGTCAGTCGCATGAACTCCACCGACAGCGTGCGTGACTTCATGACACCAGCCGAAAAACTCACAACAGGCTACGAGGGCATGAGTATCTCTGAAGCAAATGACATGATTTGGGACAACAAGCTCAACTCACTTCCGGTACTCGACAGTGAGGGGCGCCTGACCCACTTTGTCTTCCGCAAAGACTACGACAGCCACAAGTCAAACCCCAATGCCGTGGTGGACAAAGGCAAAAGGTACCTAGTCGGCGCAGGTATCAACACCCACGATTACAAAGAACGCATTCCGGCATTGGTCGACGCAGGTGTCGACATTCTGTGTATCGATTCAAGCGAGGGCTACACCGTCTGGCAAGCAGACACCATCGCTTTCGTGCGCGAAAACTATGGCGATAGCGTGAAAATCGGCGCAGGTAACGTTGTTGACGCTGACGGCTTTCGCTACCTGGCAGACGCCGGCGCAGACTTCGTCAAGGTTGGTATCGGCGGTGGTAGTATCTGCATCACCCGCGAACAAAAAGGAATCGGTCGCGGTCAGGCAAGCGCACTGATAGAGGTCACCGAGGCCCGCAATGAATACGCCAAAGAAACCGGCATTTACGTCCCGCTCTGCTCCGATGGCGGTATCGTTTTCGACTACCACATGACCCTCGCCCTTGCGATGGGGGCCGACTTCCTCATGCTGGGCCGCTACTTCGCCCGCTTTGACGAAAGTCCTACCCCGCGTATCAATTACAACGGCGCCTACGTAAAAGAGTACTGGGGCGAAGGCAGCAATCGCGCCCGCAATTGGCAGCGCTATGGGGATGGGGAGTCGGACGCAGACACCGGTAAAAGCAAGCTAACCTTCGAAGAAGGCGTAGATTCCTATGTACCGTATGCAGGAAACCTAAAAGACAACGTCACAACCTCACTAGCAAAAGTAAAGTCAACGATGACCAACTGCGGCGTACTGGACATCCCTAGCTTGCAGCGCGATGCAAAGCTAACGCTGGTATCAGCAACAAGCATAGTAGAGGGCGGCGCACATGATGTAATCCTGAGGAATCAAAGTTCAGCTCGTTAATTATTTCATTTTTCTAAGATTAGGTATTGATTTAGATTTCCTGTTCTGCCGTCTGCTTTGAAGCGGGCGGCAGTTACTGTTTTTTTGGCGGCGTGGGATTCGAGTTCATCGATTTCAGATTCGCTGAAGCTGTGGCAGTAGCGATAGGCACCTTCGCGTCCCTGCCAGCCTAGGAAATAGTCACCTTGCTCAAGCTGCGTAGCATCGAAATCAAGGAGCTCTGTTTTGACTGTCGCGTGTGTTACTTCAGCCTTTGCAGCAAGTTCTGGACTATTCAGGAATTGCCAAAATGACACTACAATAAAGCCGCCTGGGGTCGTGCGTTCAATCATCAGGTCAAGCAAATCTTTGCGCAGCTGCTGTCCAGGAATATGGTGCATAAAGCCGAAACTGCCCACGATTTCACAGGTGGGAGACTCTAGCTGGTTAATTGCCGCGCCAACACCTCCGTCTATCAACAGTCCAAGGATGTCTAAATCCTGATAGTGACCCTGTCCTCCTGCAGCTGACATCTCATCACTGTTGTCGACACCGAAATATTCAATGGCAGAATCATCCCAAGCCTCCTCAATGAAGACCTCAAAGCGCCTATTCCCACAGGCAAGATCAAGGACATCGACAGACTGGGTAGACAACTCTGGGTGTTCAGCTTCCACCACATCAAGACAGCGCTGCCACCCTTGCCAGGGGGCACCACGCGTCGCAGCAAAGCTTTTACCCTGTTCCTGGTAGAAGCGGTTGTTCAGTTCGTGCAAGTATTTGGCAGTATTTAAATTCATTACTAGTAAGTGTAGCCCAACAATGAAAAGGGGTGACCGCGCGAGTGGCCCAAAGGCTCACTGTACTTCGCTCGCCAGAATTATCGCAAGCGATAATCCGCTCGCTTCGCTTGTGTTAAGCAGCGCGCAAGATCGATTAATTTGGCAATAACGATATGCGCGAGTATGTTTGAGCACGGCACCCCTTTTCATTGTTGGGCGGACAGGTGCGCTAGAATTGTCACTGATGGAAGACATGCTTGTACAGATTATTGATGCCTTGCGCAACCTTCAACCGGAGGATTTTGCTGATGGTGTGATTCCGCCCGATGACCAACTTTATTCACGCTTGATTGATCGTCTGGGCAAGGGAAGGCCTGATGCTCAGGATTATTCAAAGCAGGTTTTGCTGCTCTATTACCAAGAAGTGAAGCGTGATGACCCAGCGCGCTGGCAGTCCTGGAACGTTACCCCAAAACTTGAGCGACGCCTGTTGCGCGTTTTGCAAATTAAGCCGCGAAGGACAGCCTCAGGTGTTGCAACAATCACCGTAATCACCAAACCTTGGCGTTGTGCAAGCGATTGCTTGTACTGCCCCAATGATGTGCGTATGCCAAAAAGCTACCTTAGCGATGAGCCCGCCTGTCAAAGGGCAGAACGTAACTTCTTTGACCCCTATCTGCAAGTCCAATCTCGTTTGCAGGCTCTCACACGTATGGGACATCTTACCGACAAAATCGAAGTAATAGTGCTAGGTGGGTCATGGTGCGACTATTCGCCAGAATATCAACTATGGTTCACCCACGAACTATACCGTGCACTAAACGACGGCGAGCAAGGCTTAGCTGAAGCAGAAGCCTTGACTCAAGCTTACCTAGATGCTGGCTGCAGCAATGACAAAGAAGAATTAGCAAGAAACAGTGAAGCAGTCCAGGCAAAAGTCAACGCAGGTGAACTGAGCTACAATCAGGCAATAGCAGAGTTGTACGACACCCAAGATAGCGCAGTCCTGAGCGTAGGAAGGGGTGCGGCAGCACGCTCCGCAGCCACAGGGTGTTTGAATCCAAAGCCGGGCTGCCGCGAGGACTGTGCAGAGCACCCCTTCCTGCGCTCAGGGCGGACAACCACTGACGATCTCTACAGCCAGCAAAAGGTGAACGAAACCGCAAAGCACCGTATGGTCGGCTTCACGGTAGAGACTCGCCCCGACTTGGTGACTCTAGAAACTCTGGTCCTGCTCCGCCAGTTCGGTGTTACGCGACTGCAGATTGGTATCCAGAGTCTTGATCCTCAGGTGCTGAAGCTTAATAGGCGTAAGACTAGTAGCGAGCAGATTCGTAATGCCTTTGCATTGGCGCGGGCTTTTGGCTTTAAGATTCACGGGCATTTTATGCAGAATCTGCTGGGTTCGACGCGCGAAAAGGATGCGACTGAATATCTGCACTTTATGACTGACCCTGCCTATATTCCTGATGAGATTAAACTTTATCCGTGTTCGCTTGTGGCAGGTACTGGGTTAGTTGCACACTATGAGGATGGTAGCTGGATTCCTTATGCGGAACAGCAGTTAGTTGAATTGCTGGCTGAAAATACGCTTAATACGCCAGCACATATGCGTATATCGCGCATGATTCGCGACATTTCATCACACGACATTATGGCAGGCAGCAAGCGCACTAATTTGCGTCAGATGGTCGAACAGCATATTGAGAAAGCGGGCGGTCGTATACGCGAGATCCGTTACCGCGAAATCAGTAATAGCGAGGTCATTCACGAAGGCTTACGCTTTGAGGTCATTACCTACGACACTACGGTGTCGACCGAACACTTTCTGCAGTGGGTGACAGCAGAAGGCAGGATAGCAGGTTTTCTGCGCCTCTCATTGCCAAAGCAAGACCGCGTGACAGCGCTACCTATTGGCGAGGACCAGCTTCCAACAACTACGAATGATGCCTTCATCCGCGAGGTTCACGTTTACGGTAAGGTAGCAGCCATCAGCAAGGCCGGGCAAAGCGCCCAACACTTTGGTCTAGGTACACAGCTTGTCGAAGAGGCCTGCAGTATCGCAAGGCAAGCGGGTTTCTCCCAAATACATGTAATAAGCTCTGTAGGAACCAGGGAATACTACCGAAAACTAGGTTTCAAAGACGGAGAATTGTATCAACTTCGCAAGCTATAGGTCGTGAATTTCCAGCGTCGAAATAACCCGCCGAATACCCAAAAATGACCTACTAGATGGCGCTGTCCTCTGATAGGATAGATGGGCTATGAATACACTTTTTTTGTTTGATAATCTTCCTGATTCTGAAGGCGACGTGCCTGCGTCTGCCTCTGCACAAGAAAACGATGGGGGAGTGATTGAATCCTCCCTTGACCTCTCTGCCCTAAACGCCGCGCAGCGTGAAGCTGTGTTGCACACGGAAGGGCCGTTGCTGGTGCTTGCTGGTGCCGGTAGTGGCAAGACGCGGGTATTGACGTATCGTATTGCTCACCTAGTTGCAGACTTAAAGGTTGCACCCTGGCAGGTGCTGGCAATCACCTTTACCAATAAGGCAGCGGGCGAGATGCGTGAGCGTATTAATCATCAGCTGGGCATGTCAGCGCAGGGCATGTGGGTGATGACCTACCATGCTGCCTGTGTGCGAATTCTGCGCGCCGAAGCAGAGGTGCTAGGTTACAAGCGCAGCTTCACTATCTACGATGACGATGATGCGAAACGCCTAGTCAAAGACATCATGCGCGAACTGGAAATCGACCCGCAAGTTTTTCCGTTGCAAACTATTCGCAACCGTATCTCGAAGGCTAAAAATGAGCTTCAGCAGGCAGAGGACTTACCTGAATTTGGTGCTGCCACCTTAGATCGCCTTGTCCGTAAGGTGTACCAACGTTATTCAGAGCGTCTGCTTGCAGCAAATGCTATGGATTTCGATGACCTACTGCTTAATGTTGCCCTGC
>Ga0209755_10005770_pt1 | contig 13946 bp, 10 predicted proteins | sample TergutCo191P1_FD_187301 | JGI IMG/M metagenome (GOLD analysis project Ga0209755, IMG submission 187301) | Cornitermes sp. P1 segment gut microbial communities from Petit-Saut dam, French Guiana - Co191P1 (SPAdes) (version 2) | ecosystem: Host-associated > Arthropoda: Insects > Digestive system... | reverse complement strand
CCAACTTACAACTTGTAAGACAGCTAACTGACTGTTAACTTCTTCAGTCTGAAGCAGAAATGTATGGGAAAGGAACATTAAGTCTGTGAAATAAGGTATGAGGTCTTAAAAATGGTGAACATTAAAGTTGCAGTCTTAAGGTTACAACATCCTGTGGAATGGTAAGTGGTTGTGAACGTTCAGAAGAATCTACTGCTTCCATCTTCAAGGTAAAGCCATTATCCACCCCAAAGGTGAAGGTAACATGCTCCTCTAAAACTGTGGTAACTTTCTACACAGTGCCATGAATCAGAAGTCACAATATAAATTCTAAGTTAAAAATATGCATTTGTGACAAGTATTTGCACTGTGCCACAAAATACATGCACCAGTTTCCCAGTGCAGGTAATTTCTTAACATAAGTTTGTTAGGTAGTTTAAGCAGGTTGCTGTCACCCTGTACACATTTTTGATACCCACTTGCTTCCTCACAGTTTATTGAAGGAAGTGTTGTTCTTAGCAAACTTATTGAGGTTTACACATTCTGCTAGCATGGAAAATGTTGAATGGATTATTTACTCTTGCTGCTACTTAGTAGCAGCAAGATTTTTCTTGTCCTGTTGTACATTATATGACTATACAAACTGCACAATGGGAAATTAATTTTGTTTTCCTAATTATAGATACCTCAAAGGAGAATGTTTTACGGTCCCAGAGCGGTGTATGATGAGAAAAAAGGGTTTACTCTGTATTATTCCAGCCACTTGAACCCTGAACACCTTATGTGTGTAGCTCAGCGTGAACAGAAGCGGGACACGCTGTTCTTCTATTGGCGTAAGTATTATGCAGTGAATAATCAAAAATATGTGTTGCCTCTTGGAAATTATACAATTTACTTTATATTTTATGTTACACAAACATTTATTGTAAGAAATTGTTTTTAATGATTACTTGTTTTGTGAGCTCTTTAAACTTGTTCTCACAGCAGGACGTGTTTTCCTGACAGCTGTAATATCACTGTATTTGCAGCTGGTCTGATCTATGTCATGCTACATGTGACCATACTGTCACCTTGTGATTGATGCATTCAGTACTTTCTCATTCTTCATTCTTGCCTTCATTGTCTTTTCCTGGTTGTTTTATAGCAACATTGTCAGTATCTGTATCTGTCATGTACTGAAGGTTTAGTCATTCTTGATTTCAAACTTTTGCCATGTTCTGAATGTTGTATGCTTTCTTCTGGGTAATTCCCTGGTGTCTGAATTTTATATGCTGACGTTTCGGAACACTGTCTGTTCCATCTTCATAGGCAGGTAGGTACCTACCTGCCTATGAAGATGGAACAGACAGTGTTCCAAAACGTCGGCATATAAAATTCAGACGCTGGGGAATTACCCAGAAGAAAGCATACAACAGGTTTAGTCGTGTTCATTACTGTGCTTTCTCATCCACAACCCAGGTCAGGAATTGCAGACTTGTTGAATTCCTTGTTAGTAGGAATTAACATTATAATCTATATATGGAAGACATTTTCTCCTTGATGGAACCAGCACTATTGAATTCTTGGAAAACCATACCATACATAAGCTGTATATAATGCCTGGCACTGTCGTTTCTTTTGTTTGTTCTTTCTTTCATTCCTTCTTTATTCCTTTCTTTCCTTAGGGTTCTATAATGTTGTTACCCTCCACAGCACAGCTTTGAGGGCACTTTTCCATGGATTCAATCACTGCTATGTGAATGAGCTGTATAATAACTGTGACACTGTGGGGGGGGGGGGCCTAGCTCTGCATAATGATGATACCATTTCTCAGAAGTCAGTCAATATGCTGTCACTTTGGTTGAAAGAGGCATTGTCTATCGGAATTGTTGCCTTCTGCAGTAATTATGTCTATCAGAATTGTTGTCTTCTGCGGTAATTATATCACGTTCAGGAAAACCTGGATTTCTGGAATGGAATGCTTGTAGAACCAGTTTTCAAGAATCTTCATAGTTATCCATGTTCTTTTCTGGTTGTAGTAACGAACAGGGTAGCAGTTTGCTTTGGTACTCTTGAATGATTGCGTTTTTTTGGCTTTTCATATCACTACAAGTTGCAGGTTCTGATTTTTGGGTACATTTTCACACTGCATAGGAGATAAGGCATTCTTTAATTGTTTTATGTCTGACAGAGAGCATCTGTCTGTTTTAAACACTTCTTGTTGGTAAGTTTGTGTAGTGCCAGGATGGCATAGTTGATGATATAGTGACTTGCTATGTGCTGGTCAGTCTGGGGATCAAACCATGGTGGAGGCAAGAAATTTCTCTTCTCCATACATATCCAGACTGAACCTGGGGCACACCCAGCCTCCTTTAAATGGCTACTGGGTTTATTTACTGGTGCGGAAGAGGCCAGGGCATGATATTGACCACCCATTTCCATCTGGCAGTGAGGTTAAAAATGAGCAGACTGCAGCATGAAATGTTTTGTGCAGACCTTTACCTTATGTCTTCTGAATATAATCACAACTTGTCAGTGTTGTCTGGCCTGGTTTCAAGTTTCCTTCCCAGTGCATTTCCATAGTTCTCTGCAGAACGTACCAGCCACAGCAATTTCACAAGTACTGTACATTGTTTGAATCTGGTCAGCCATCCAAAGAAAACACTGAACTCACCTGCCAGTCTGTACACTTCTTGAAAGCTTTGGCTTCCTCTAAAGATATTGGACAAGAGGCTGGTGTTGTTTCTGCCCACTTTTCTCTCAGCCACTGAATAAGGGTAGCACCCACCTCTTGATACAAAGACTTTAATTAATTATAGCGTCTTCTACTTGTTCGAACAACCAAGTGATCATCCTCAGGAAGACTTGTACATGCAGTTTTATGGTATTTTTGTCATGCTGAAATTATAATAAAGGCTATATGAATTGTCTAAGTATAAAATATTAAGTTCATAATATATGAATAATAATAATAATAAAATATCAATAAACTATAATTAATTAAATCATTAATGTAAGAAGCGTGCATTTTGTTGGTTCTGTAGTGCCCATGGGAGGTTGTCAACCTACCGGTATTACCAGTTTGTAGTGCCTTAGTTTTGAAATAGCTAGATTTTACTAATGTCTTTTCAATGGCACTAGGAGTGTAGGTAGTGAGCGTATTGGCACTGGTATAGTATTAAATATGTCGGTAGAGTCTGCCACCAGTCATAAGGTTTCTGACATGCACAAAGTTTAGTAGCTAGGACCCCAGGACAAATAAAACAATCACTTATTATGTTCTACACAAAATCAAATAAGAAAATAAACTTGTATTCTGTTCTAATATTTGAACTACAACAATGGATAATATTCTAATTGTGGTTACACTATCATAAAAGATAAAATAACTATCTTGCCCCTTTTGTATTTTGAAGTCAAATACTTGAATTTAAAAATTTTGCTAACATTATCATATCTGTTCCAATGTCTTGCTCTACTCAAATAAACTACAATTTTGGAAGTTGAACTCAGTCAGCACAGCTTACCTTGAATTTTCAGAAGACAGTACAGCATCTCAAATGTAGTATAGTCACTTTTAAACAATGTACTGTTTCCACAAATTAATGTCATAGATACATAGCAGCTGGTAAATGTAGAAACTTTTAATGAGAGCTGAATCATTGGTAACCGCTAGGTTTTATAGAGGCAATTTGCAAGTTAAACATTCTTTTAAGTACAGCGAACTATCATGTCACCACCTGGGTTCGATACACTCAAGGTATTATGAACTAATAGGTATTTGCTGAACTGATGATGGTGAGTGACTGTTCGTTTCCTGTACGTAAAAGTTACATGAAAATTTGAACGTTATCTAGTAAAACTTAAAACTCAAATTTGTAACATTCATTGCAGTTCTTATTACATATTTTAAATGCCCTTGCTTACCAATATCACAATTCATTACAAATTGCATGAACTTCAGTTTTTGTTCGGTATGTAATATGGTTTGTATCCCCATACAGTAAACTCTGGCTGAATTATTTGCTGATTGCACATTCTCAAGTGTATTAATTAACTTAAGCTTTTGTTTACTGTCAGTACAATTCTTTACATTTTTATACCCTTTTACTTTGCATCCACAGTGTTAACTGTCACTGTAACTTAACAGATGCACAGTACAACATAACAGAATTGACTGGAAGACGCTAATATTAGAGCAGGACTGAGCACCTGTAGCACCTCTTCTTTGCTGTACCATGGCCACTGGAACAAGCATCCACAACCCACCATTGATACTGACCATAAAACACAGTAAAAAAAAAAGACTTCAGCACATATAATGCCTGCTCTTAGCTACACCATGACTACTGGAACAAGCCTCTCCACCCCACTACTAATACTGTTCAAAAAGTTCCTTTGGACTGTATCTTTTTAGACCCTCCAAACCCCACATTTGCACTCTACCCCCACCCCTCCCCCTACCTTCCTGAAGTGGATAGTACTGCACATAACGTTGATGAAAGTCACATGTCATTCTGTGTTTGTGGTTTTCCATAAACAAATTATGGCAAATGAAATGTGTAGTAAAATAAATTATTAGTGTTTGCTTATTCCTTGTTATGCTTCATTTTCCTACATTAACACACAATGTAGGGGCAAAGGAATGGTATTACTGGCATTAAGATATTCACAAGCACTTGAAGAATATTGAACACTGTGTATTATGATGCCTGACAATATTGACTGACTAATTTTCACAAAGGATCACTTTCATTATATTTACTAATTAGAACAAGTGCTAAATAGATGAAGAGGCTGGTTATATGCTGGGTAGCTGGGCTCCAGTTCCAGTGAAAGGTGTTGGAAATTCCTCTCATCATCCCTGCAAACAGGCCTGTCCAGTAGAAACAAGAAAGTACTTTGCACAGGTGTGAAGGTGACCCAGTTCTGAAACTCATCAATTCTCCTTGTAGGGACTAGGGACAAGTTCAGAACACGAGTTATGAACTTATCATCATATATAAGTCTTACTGCAGGATCATTAGACACTGAGGTACCTTTATATGTACATTTTACCAGGGTTACACTTTGTTGCTTGTAATTTTTATTTGTAATGATATGTATTAATTATTCTTGAATTATTTTAGAAGATATCTTAGTTAACTGAAAAGTTGTGTTTTATGTGTTTAGATGGTGAGGGTCTGCTGCTTCATCCTAGTAGTTTTTATATACTAGCTGATGCAGGCGATGAAGCTGTCTTGCCATGTCGGCCGACTGATGCTGATATTGATGTGAAATTGTATATTGGAGCTTCTTATTATAAACGAAGAGAGGTAATATTAATAAGAAATTAATATTAGACTGAAGATTTGGGTTAGCCTGAAGTATTTATTACCCTGTTAAAATATTAGGGTTGTTTGATTTAAACACGTTTATTTCATGAATTTAAGTGTGCCATGCGAAGTGAGAAGTTGTAAAGGAATTATTAGACTGGATTGTAATTTATTTTAATTCTTTCAGGACCAACCCAGAATACATTCATGTTTCATGGGCCAACATCAAATATGCTTGTTGACAGTTCTGTTTTTCTCTTCATACCAATGCTCAATGCATTTTTGCCATATTCTTTGAATGTTTCAGTGTGAGTCTATGCATCGGTATTTGAAAGATACAACATAGAGTTAACAACAAAAATGGTAAAACCTGAAATGTTAAAAAGTCTGGTTTTTTTTAGGTTATGTTAGTACTTGAAGAGTGTAGAGGCACAAGGTTTAATTCAGTCATTAACAAGCTGGATGTGTGGCAATTCTCTTTGCTGTCACTATCAATTTTTATCATCTGTGTGGAATCACTGCAGCTTGTTTGTTCTGCCTCCCAGGGGAACAATGTCAAGAGATTAAAAGTATTGGCATAAGTATTTTTCACAAATCTTATGAGGATAAACCAGTTTTTTACCAAATGTTCAGGAAGACATACATGTAACTGGCACTTTATTACTCTCCCAGGGTTAATATTGGCTATACCATTTCAGTAGGTGGCCAATTCTGTAGCTTGTATCTAATACTGCAGTATTTTGCTTCAAAGGCATGTGTAGCCCTTCTTAACATTTCATGTTATTTCTGTCTGGTACTAAACTGATACTTTGTAACCATTTTTGAACTGGGTTGTTACACAGTTTTTTTCACCTTATATCTGTCAGTGACATTCTGATAGCTTACAATCATGTATTGTACCACATCAGTTCAGAGGACCATATAGCAACATTCTTTCCACTCATTAACTGGAATGGGATTTACTTGTACTGGGTCCTTTATAGTTCTCTTCAGAACGTTCATTTGCATACTTTCCCTTGTAATCCAGGTACTTTTAATTTTTTTTTATCATCACCTTCTCTATCCAGTGTTTGTGTTTTGGGTGTCATAGTTCTGTGTGACACGTTTTTTTTAAATGTTTTCCATCTCTAAGTGTTATAACATATAAATATGTGTCAGTAAATAACACACCGCTTTGTTTTATGTACAATAAAAATATTATATTGTCAGGGCAACATGTTTCGATCTTTATTAGGTCATCTTCAGGCCCTCTGAGAAAACAGATCCAAGAGCTGTCTATATTTCAATGCATTGTGGGATCCTAAATGCTTACAAATTTTGTTACAGGAGTGTAAAATACATATTAAAATCATGTGACAGTCTTGCCATTAAAAGGTTAAAAATTATCTGGGATGGTGGTCTGTTAAAACCAACTGTGTATAAAAGATTGTATAAAAACTTTGTTTAACTTTCTAGTTTTTAGAATGTGGACTTTTTATAGGGTTTATTCTTCATTTGTTGGTGATATGAGAAACTGATGTTCATCTCTCTTCGATGGCGAGGAGACAAGATGACATTTCATTTCTTGTGAGATTATTTATTTGTTGGTGGCATTGTCATGTGTTCTTGCAGACTAAATGGTCTATGTCGATCATTTTGTATGGATGGGTTGAGTCCACTGTCCCTTACTCAGGTGGGTAGATGATTGTTTCGTAGCATTGTATTGATTTTTTGTAGACCTTGGTGGCAGAGGTGAACGACCTGATGTAAGTAGTTCAGTACCAAACTACATACATCAGGCTGTTCACCTCTGCCACCAAGGTCTACAAAAAATCAATACAGTGTTACAAAACAATAATCTACCCACCTGAGTACAGGAAAGCAGAATCAACCCATCCATACAAAATGATCGACATACCATTTAGTCTGCAAGAACACATGACAGTGCCACCAAGAAATAACTAATCTCATGGGAAATGAAATGTCATCTTGTCTCCTCGCCATCGAAGAGAGATAAACATCAGTTCCTCATATCACCGACATATGAAGAATACGCCCTATAAAAAGTCCACATACTAAAAACTAGAAAGTAAAACAGAGTTTTTATACAATCTTTTATACGCATTTGGTTTCAATACACCACCATCCCAGACAATTTTTAACCTTTTAATGCTAAGACTGGCACACAGATTTTAATATGTATTTTACATTCCTGTAACAAAATCTGTAAGCATTTGGGATCCCACAATGCAATGAAATTTAGATAGCTCTTGGGTCTGTTTTCTCAGAGGCACTGAAGATGAACTAATAAAGGTTGAAACATGTCGCCCTGACAATATAATATTTTTATTGTATATAAAATAAAGTGTTGTGTTATTGACCGACACGTATTTTTATGTGTGACACTTTGCTTTCTGTTCTTAACAGTGTGAGTATTAAGGCACAATAAGTTTGCATTTTTCTTCTCATTTTATGAGTTGTGTAGTGTCTCAAATTCCCATAAATATTTTCAGTATTTGACATATTCCTGCTTATCACCAGTAATGGTTCTTTTATATCCTGATTTAGTGTGGAATGGCAAAGTGCCTCACATTATCATTTGTAAGCACACAAATTTAGTTTTGTTCTGAGGTCTTCAATCTTCTGGGATGTTGCAATGTCATTATGTAGGTGTATCAGTTTTAATCATTTTGAAACTTTTCCATGCCTGTCCAGACTGGCCGTGGGGTCCACCAATCCTCCTGCATGTTGGTTATCAGGTCTCTTTCCTGGGGTTAAAGCGGCTGGTGTGTGGCATTCACCATGCATCCCCATGTAGTGCTGAGGTTAAAGAAAGATTAGAACTATACCTCTCTGGGCCTTTGTGGTCTGTTACAGGGCGATCTTCACCTTTTAATCGGGCACACTATCACAAAAAACTGAAGACCTCAGCTAAACTGCACTGAAAGCTGAAACTCTCTTGTACTTACTTTCTTTGTCACATGTTTTCTGTATTCTGCATTCATCATGAATTAAGGTGTAATATTATGTGCTAATTCTGCACATTCTAACATGCTGCTTTCAATTTTTTTTTAAATTAGATAAAAACTGGACAGCAGCCACATCGGAACCAGACTGTGACATTTGACCCTGCAGTGGGATTCACATTGTCTCCTGTCAGCCATTTGGATACCAGCCGGTATATGTGTGTAGCTGAGTCAGATACACACCTTCATACTAAGAATTTCCATTTGGATGTCCGTAAGTGTTACTACTCTTGAGGTACCATAGAGTCTGAACCATAAGATGCTCTTTCTCCCTCAGAAGGACAGTGTAAAATTGTCCTGTCTGACAATCTGTAGGTGTGTCAGTATGACTTCCAATAAAACTGCAATTCTTGCATGTGTAGGGATGATGGTGGTTAGCACTTGACTTGTCTTTGCAAGGACAAATAGAGCTTCACTCTTACTTAACAGTAGTTAACAGTTCAGTAGTGCTCATTTCCCAGTGGCATATAGTGATAAGTGGGGGTCTTGAAAATAAGTTTGTTCACCTAATGAGATGTGTGGTACACAGTAGTGAATTTTGTATACCGTAGGTTTCATTTTATACTTCAGGTAATTAAATTAAACCAAGAAAATTATACATGAGTGGACATGGCAAGAGGAAGAAATATAGAAATTAGAGAAGAATGAACACCATTTTGTGCACATGCAGCAAAATGACCTGATCTAAAAGCAGATGTGAAGAATTGGGTAACAGACTACAGAAACAACAATATTTCTTTGTCTGTAAGAGTGATCATTTTGAAGCAAGAAGGTGGGTTGTCACAAATGGTATCACCAATTTTACTGGGACCCCTTCTTGATGTTGCAAAATTTCTGAAGAGGCATGGTCTGTGAAACGTGAAACAATAGTGAAGTCTTTGAAGAAGGATCAGTAATGCCATTGATAGATCTGCAGATGATGTGCTGTTTGAAAAAGTTGGAAGTTTAGGCAGTCACAACAGTAATGGTGAGTGTGATAATATCAGTGAAGATTTCAGGGGATTCTGTGACCAGTAGTAGCTTCATAGTGCACTGCCATTGTCTTGAGTAAATATCATGGTGCATTTTATGGTCTGGAAAATATGGTATTTACAGGTAGAAACAGGAGTAATCCTCCATGGCACTGTTTTTTATTACTGCCATCTGAAACTGTTCACCTTAACAATTACAACTAACATGATCAGTTCGAGTATTTGGGGTTGAATAAATATTTTAGTAGTTTCTATAACATGAAGCTGTGCTTCCTAAATTCCATCACCCAGCAGTCAGAACTTCAAGTCCTGAAAGTTTTATTAATATTGAACTACTGCCCTCCCAATACCTTAGAGTAGTTAACCCAGTGGAAATAATGAATTTCATTTTCATTATGTAGCAAATCACTATATTGGCAGTTGTAAGTACTGAAACACTATTTTGAAACATAAATTCTGTCACTGTCATTATAACAGCCTGCTAATCCCTGAACTAATGTTGTCCAATTTGTGTCATGTCTTGAAAATACATGTCAGTATTCTTCCTTGTTTGTCCTGCTGCATCATGAGACATTTGTCTGTGGTGTCTCAAACCACCAGCATGCATCGAGATAAATGTTTCAGTTTCATAGTTTTGGAGATGAAACATGACCAGACCATTTCTTACACACTTTAATTTGGTATTTTTATTATGATAATAGAAGGATACTTATATACTGTAGTGGTACTAATGACTATGAATTGAATGAACTCTCCTTGGCCTTGCAAAAAATTACAAACTATATAAAGAATAACAATCATACCAAAATCATTCTGATGAATGCCCCATTTTGATATGACTTACCTAATTTAGTATCTGTCAATAGGAATATATCAATTCTGAACAGGAAGCTACAGAAACTAGTAGAAGTTTTCCCAATGCCATTTCCCTAGAAACAAACAATAATAGGAATTTGTTTACTAATCATGGACTACACCTTAATAAACTAGGTAAACAGCTTGTTAATCACCAGATAGCTTCTCTTCTTCTCACCACTTTTGAACAAAAAACTTCTCCTATAATTCTTGGATGGCATGAGACATAAGATGATAATAATCAGACTTGTGATGAAAATCAGGTGAAACCATCCAGCAGGAATTCTGTCCATAATAGGAAAATACCAGTAACCAGGTCAAATGACTTTTTATGGCAAATCTAAGTACTAACCAAACAGACGGGGATAGCTTATTTGATGTTAATAGATATATTTCTTGTAAAACTCCAGAATGTTTTAAGCTAAATTTTGATACTGTTTATAAGAACTATAACCAGTTTCCGAATAACTTCACGTACGATTACTTCAATACAACTAAATTCATGTTACTTCGCCAAAATATATGAGGAATATCCAACAAAACTGATGAATTTCTGATTTCATTATCTTCTAATGCACCCCAAATCATCTGTCTAACAGAACACCACCTAATGACTGAAGAAACAAGAAATGTAAATTTAGGTCAGTATATTTTAGGAGCTAAATTTTGTAGACAAACGTATGAGCATGGAGGTGTATGTATTTAGGTCTCGAAAGATATCCAGTTTAATACTATCAGTCTATATCAATATAATAAAGAGAAAGAACTGGAAATGTGTGCCTTGAAGTTATGCTTTTTATCAAGCAGCTTTTCTTTAATTTGTATTTATAGATCCCCAACATTAAATTTTACTTATTTTTTAAATCACTTGGAATCCATTTTGAATAAATTGTATAAAACATCAACTGAACTAATCTTATGTGGCGATTTTAACCTGAACTATCTTAATGATAAGTCTAGAAAACATCTTTTAGACTCTCTTTTAGCCTGTTTTAGTCTTTTTAGCAATGTGAAATTTCCTACATAAATTTTCAGTAACTCCTGTTCTTTGATAGACAATATTTATACTAATATTCATAGACATGACTTCTCTGTACATCCCCTCATTAATGGTCTGTCTGACCTTGATGTGCAAATTACTACCTTATCAAATATTTTCATTTCTATTCCCAGGCACATATTTTCCTATACTAGGAAAATTGATAGTAACTCAATTAGTAAATTCATATTTCTGTTAAGCTACAAAAATTGGGAAGATGTTTTTCTTGAAAAAAATGTCAATGTAATTTTTAATAATTTCCTTAACACTTACCTCAGAAACTTCTATGCAAGTTTATCAATTATTAAATCACAAAACTCTTATAAATCAAAACCATAGTTAACTAATGGTATTAGAATTTTATGTGCCAATAAAAGGAAGCTTTATTTAACTTTTAGAAACTGTAATGATCCCAATCACAAGGAATATTACAAGAAATATCGTCAGATTTTGTCTACAGTCATCATGGCAGCAAAAAAAAAACAACAACAACAACTTCACTATAATAAGCTTCTATTGAAATCTAATAATAAACCAAAAACTATTTGAAGCATAGTTAAAACTATCACCAATAATAAAAATACTATTAATACTATCTCAACAATGAATGTTAATGATAAATTATCTAGTAACCCACTAGCCATTGCAAATGCTTTCAACAGCTACTTTTCATCTGTAGCTGAAAATATCCTTATCAAAATCTTTTCTGGAAAAAATACTGTTAACAGTAATGATCCAGTAACTTAATTATGACAGAATCTTGTTCAGCTTTTTTCTTCAATAAAACTAAATAATACTACTACGCATGAAAAGCAAAATAATTTATTCTTTGAAATTTAAAGTTTCCTGTGGCTATGATGAAATATCATCAAGAATTTTAAAAATTAGTGCTCCTTATGTCTTATCTCCACTAACATACATATTTAATAAAGTTCCATCAACAGGTATATTTCCTGAAAGACTGAAGTTTTCGAAAGTGACACTCATATTTAACTGAATTTTCTAATTACAGACCTATTTCTCTCTTAAATTCATTTTCTAAAATAATTGGAAAAATTACTTATAGAAGATTGTATAGTTACTTAACCTTTAAAGTACTGACTTTTAAAAGGACATAGTCCCCTGGTGGAAGGAATTTTTTGGGCATTTAAATCTTGAAATTGCAGACCTCCATAAAAACAGATATATTTTCTGCTCTATATAACATAAAATTGTGAAATAAAAATTGTTTGAAAGAGAATAAAATTCTACATTCATAGACGAAGTGTTGGGTATTAGCAACAAATCGTATTCACAGAACTTTATAATAGACTCGGAAAAGTTATTTGGCATAACATATTTTATGACACTTCTATGAATTTTTTATGTACTTACCCATTTCTTTACACCACTGGCATGTGTGATGTTATGTACATAGGAGTATAGAACATTTAGTTACATGGCAAATGTTTTCTGTCCACGCTATACAATGATATAATTTGCCTCGCGCCACGACAGTCATCGCAAATCTTTCTGTCTATTGACCCAAGTTCACACGCGTATGCCACTTCTCAAAGCAGTTCACTATGCACAGACCAACATCACACTTCCTGCAGAAATACAATGTGCTCCTTGTTTGCTTCTGCAGCAAACATGCAACACTGCCATTGTTTTCCTTTGGAAGGCCAGTGCTGTGAATGCTTGACTTCCAGTCGACTGAGCTGGGATGCGGCTGGACTTGGTCTGCCCCGTGAAGTGCCACTAGTTGTCACATTTCCTTCTTGCAAATGGAAAATCAATTCACGAACGAGAATTTCATAGAAAACTTTGTGCGTCATTTTGCCGCCACATGATTTGTGTATAAGAAATGCGTTCAAAATGGTCATGTCTGTTAGATGAAAAAACAGTTTCTCGGTCCACTTCCATGTTCTGCAGGCAATTCCATAGCTGTTGACCATTCTGTCCAACTTGTCCACAAACCCCATGTACACATTGTAGTCTTCTACAACATGAGGTCTGATAGCCTGGCCAGATTCTTGGGTGAAATTTCCTTCAACAAGGGGAGCGTGCATGTTTGTCAGAATGTACACATCCTGTCTGTCTTTCCAGCGAACGGCCCTTAGGGTTCCCCTGACTTGTGTCGCTATGTCCCTCCTTTTCATTTTCAGAGATTTTGGTCCAATATCTCTTGGCATTCCACACCTGTCATGGCGAACTGTTCCACACGCATTGATTTTTCGTTCGAACAGATCATCAAATAGAGCAGGCGAGGTGAAATAATTGTCCATGAGAATTTTGTGGCCCAGTCCCTCAACTCTTTGAATAAGTTGCAACGCTGTTCCATGTGTTGCTGTTATTTGAGGTGTGGCATGTTGCCTTTGTTTCCCTAAGTACACGCTTATATCATAAGTGTAGCCCAGAGAGTCGCAAAGTTTGTAAATTTTGTTGCCAAATCTTTTATGTTTCTTTGGAATATATTGCCTAAAGACTACTCTTCTTTTGTACAACACGATCACTTCATTCATAGCAAGTTGTTCTGTCGGATTGTACAGTTCACAAAATTTGTTGTTCAGTATGTCAAAAATCTTTCGTATTTTCCAAAGTCTGTCGTAGTCTGGGTCGTCATGGTTCGGATGATTGTCATTGTCTTCATAATGAAGGAATCGAAGAATGTGGAAGAGGTGATCGCATGCCATTATGTTTGAATAAAATGGAGTGCAGTACTGCTCCTCTCTGGACCAATAATCTTTGAGGCTGTGATGATGGTCATGCCCCATTTGAATTAAATGTCCAAACAATTTGTAAATTTCTTCGATGGTAATAT
>Ga0209755_10005769_pt1 | contig 13947 bp, 10 predicted proteins | sample TergutCo191P1_FD_187301 | JGI IMG/M metagenome (GOLD analysis project Ga0209755, IMG submission 187301) | Cornitermes sp. P1 segment gut microbial communities from Petit-Saut dam, French Guiana - Co191P1 (SPAdes) (version 2) | ecosystem: Host-associated > Arthropoda: Insects > Digestive system... | reverse complement strand
AGTCAGTTTAGCTTCACACTTGTTTGTTATTGTTGTTCTTACACATTTAAATTTTCAAACATTTTCAAAATATTTCTTACATATCATATTATAGACAACTTCGTTACTGACCTTGGCTTTGGGCTATGATTATATATATATATATATAGTTTAATCCATATTTACATATAGATCAATTTCTTTGCCAGCTGTAAGAAATTATCTACATTTTTTTAAGCTTCTGTATTTTGCAACAGAACAATTTTTACAGTGAAAGGTCATAGTTGCATTGCCAAGTCTGACAGTCTGAGACTGCACATTCAATAAATTCAGCTACAATTCATACATGGACGTCCTTCTCTCTACCAATTAACTGGACAGAGAAATATATCATGGTGTCACAGACCTACTTCACATGTTCCAGACACACATATCCTCTGAAATCTTTAAACCTGTTACCATAGCCATGAAGGTATCATATCCAATTAGTAAGGTTATGTATAATGTTCTCTGCTGCAATTCTTAATTCATGACACTGCTATCAAATCAAGTTTTTTCTTGTCTTTATGTAGAATGTGGTGGTGGCTCTCGGAGAAGTAATGGGCCGTCCATTAAGTGATGAACAGCTTAAATACCTTAAAAATCTGATTGGTTGGGAAGACTCAGATCTCCTTGATTTTCGCATGTGGGGTGGTTTATGCGCACTCTGTGAACGTCTTCTAGGACCCCAATTCATCACTTCATTTCCATCAAGGTTAGCCGACCCATGTCATGAGGTGGAAGAAGCTGACTTTGAAACTCTGCCTCAAAGACTGCAGGGACTTCACCCAGATCCTCGACTTGTTAACATTCTGCATGATATATGGAAACTGTAAAGGCTGCCTGTGTACGCAGTCTACTGCAAATGAACATGTATATTTATTAAATTCAGTTCTCTGTTTGGATACTGTGTTCCCAGTTTCATAGTGCATAAGAAAATACATCAGCAGAAAGTTATAAGCAGCAGTTAACCAGTGAAATATGGGCATGAAATAGTTAAGAACAGCAGCAGTTAGTGCCAGTTCATTATTAATTTCAGGACTTGTCACTCACAGTACATTAGTAAAGAAACTTGTATGGCAACTATAAATCTCCTGTTGTGGGTTATTTTTATTCAAAATTCATAGTTTCATGACCAAATGAGGGGACAAGTCTACCTTTTGTGATTTGTAAGGATCTGAGAAGAAAGCCATAGGAAACCTGTCATGTCCAGGAGAGGAATTCATAGTAAAGCAAATAAGCATCAAACACAGATAAATCTAAAAAATCTCTCAATTGCATTTCATTCATATCACTTCTTATTTACATCTGTTAACAGGAAATATAGTGTGTCATACCACATCATTCTTGTTCAATCGCCTTAATTTTTCACTCCTGTAAACTCAACCTGCAGCAAAAATTAGTTAACAATTTTATTCTTGCCCTGCTTTGTTGCATGCATTACACAACTTCCCCATTGTCCATTTCAATGAAACAGACACTTGTTTCTTGTCCAATAAATACATACACACATAGCTATACATGGTACTATAAACAATACAGTATAAAAACACAATATTACTGCTGTATAGTCTAATACTTATGTGGTGACCAAATGCAGAATAAAGTGCTGCTGGATAACTGCTACAGTTTCACAGAATTCAACTGCAGCATCACTTTTTTTTAACAGACCACAATCTGGGAATGAAATTTTACATGTGATAAATTCCATTCAATTATATGGCATCATGTATGAATAACTTTACAGTTTGTTTGAAAGCCAGAGATTCATGAAGGTAGTCATGTTAGTGTGAGGTTACATTTCTATAATTAGGTAAACAGAGAGTAAACAGCAGCAGTTATGTAACACTATTATAAAACCAATAACAAATTCATTATGTAATATGTTACAAGCACTAAGCACAATGAATGAAGAAACAATGGCATAAAAGAAACATGACAACAAAAACTTGTTGGAAAATAGGCTTATCAGCGTCGTCATGTAACTAATGAAAACAAATCTTATGGCAAGGGATTACACCCACATTTATAAATTCAACTAATTAATGCATTACTCAGTACTTCTAAATGAGTAGTTTTCATTTAATATTTAAATAAAGCCCTACTGGAGTTCACAATGCACACCTCTATAACCTATATTTTGCTTACTTTTCACCAACAGTGAACATCCTGCTTACACATTCACTCCATTGCAGTAATTAAGAGCTTAAATTTGAATACACATTAAGTTACTGAATGTAACACAATCCACCATTTTTTGAAAACATAATTCTACATGAACTACTCAAACGAACTCTCAAATTTCCAGATACACAACTCAATACATAATTTCAGCATTAGGGCAAAAATGATACCAATGGGGCAGATAAGTAAAACTCCAAAAATTTTAATTAGCTTAATCACGAGTCCTATAAACATCACTGCCAAATCACCATGTATCCTTTACAAGATAAGAGACCATTATAACCAGTTCTAGAACTACAAACATTCCTAATTCCATCTGATAGTGGCTCTTCCCACATCTGTATAATCAATGCAGTAAATACAGAGTGGTCCAAAAATAACTATGCACATATACTAGAAATAATAAAACCATCTCATAGTACTATGGCATATATGACTTGTGGCATCCAAACACCCTTTCCTCCAAGTGTCACTCTGTTACTTGTTTGTAACACGTACACTAAGAATGATATGGTTTTTGTAGTAATTGTGAACACTGACTTTTGGCTTACTCTGTTCTTTCCCATTTACCTGATTCACACTCCCAGTTTGGAAAATATGGTGCACCTGTCACCTCCAAACCTGCTGACCTGCACCAGTGTATTTTCATATGCCCAGAGTCAAAATTAAATCCAGTTAACTGCTGGAATTATGATGTCTCCTAACCTTTCATTACTTTTGTATGTGTGGTGTATGTTAACATAGAAGAGAACCAAGTAGCAAGCTTGAGTAGTCTACCACTATCATTTGGAATTAATTGTATCTAAACCTTTGATGAGGAATTGTGACTAACCACTTTTAACAAGCCCATCCCCTTTCAACACCTGATAAAGGAAACACATTCCATTTCATAAATATTGCATCTGCAAAACATAAAACAATATACAGTATCAAATGCTGGTCACATATTAATTCTCTACAATATTTGCAAATTTTGACATCACAGCATTGTCCCTAAAGACTGTAACGTAAAGTCTCTCTATATATATATTTATAAGGACAGCCTGACAATGGCTGTATTATAAGCGGTAACAACTAGCTCTATTGTAAAAACAAAAACACTTGTCTTATCAATAGGTGTGGATTGAATTACAAGTAATTTTGAACTTCAATTTTGTTTTCTCCTATATGAATATTACTTTGTTTCACACACACATTTTGGTTGAGAAATAAAACTATCTGAAATTAGTCATTACTGAATTACCATCTGGATGTGTGCCAAGGAACACATCAAGCACTTATTTTACTTACCACACAATAACTTTAAAGAGATGAAGAGGGCAGATGGTTTTCTGGCTGTGTGTGTGCGCAACAGTTAATACAAAGTTCACGTTTAAGACTCCTGCATGCATATTTGCCCATTCTTATATAAACATTATACCTTGCCTGTAACTCTTCTTCACACATGCAGTTTTCTGTGTGGGCTGTATGACTACTGGTAATTCGCACAATAATACTAACACTCATGTGCTACCTGTGGTCTCCCACTTATTATTTAACATCACTACAATAACCTGATTTTGACAATCACTTCATTCAGTCAGCAGTTACCAAGAAATGCCGGGTCTGTGTCATTTAATGTCACATCAAATTCAAATTCACGGGTTTCTCTACTCATAACCGATATCATAATACAATTCCCCACGGATCTATTTAAATAATGTATTTTTGACTTATACTACCAAATATAATTTTTGAAGCTGTCCATGTGGTACAGGGCAGATTTATATTCTGTCCCTAATGATAAAGGCTAAGGGATGAAGCGTGGTGTGGGCCTGGTATTACCCCTCAACACATAAAAAGTTTTGGCTGCATTACAAACAAGGAAAGGAGAAGGTATGCTGTGTCCAGATAATACTGAACTAAAACAACTGTACTTTGCTTTACCCTTCAACCACCAAGTCCCCATCAAATTCTTCTTGTCGGACTGCATCAACATTATTCTGAAGACCCTATTGATTGATTAATCATGAATTGATGTTCCTTAATGGGTAAGATATTGAATTAAAGTATGGTTACAATGAAGAAAATACATATAGTTAAAATAACTGGGAATTCCATTAATAACACATTAAACACAATGTAACTGAAAACACACACTTGCAAACATGTGGTGAAGTACTAATTCCAGTCCAACTAAAAAGGTAGGCTTATCTAACAAGATAACCTTCCATATAAAGTTGCTGGGAGGCAGGGGTAGCTGTCTCTTTTATTAAAGTTGTTCCATTTTGGCATATACAGCAGTTATCTGCAGGATAAATGAAGTGGGAGAAGGATGGGAGTGTGGTACTACCCAGTGGTAAGGTAGTATGGTGCAATATATAAGGCTTATGATAGGAGTATGCAAGGGAGTGTACAGTACTGCTTGATATATGTACACATGTAAAGCTGTCCCTCAGCATGCCACAAAGGCATATGGCATAGTGGAGGTATATTGTGACTCACTTCTTAACCTCAGTACTAGATGAGTGAGTGGTTAGCCACATGTCCCAGTCACTTTACTCCTGGGGAAGGGTCCCCAATACCCACTGAATAGAAGGCTGGGTGGCCCAAAGAGGTGGTTTGGAGGCTTTGGAGAAAAGAAATATCTCTTGCCTCCCTCAGGACTTGAATCACAATTCCATGGAGATCCAGCACATAGCCTAGTCACTATAGTGACAAACTTAACATATATATTTTACACACACGCGCACGCACACATGCATATGCATGAACACACTATTTTGAAGAAATGGAATGGTATAATCATCTGTAACCATGTGCTGCCATTAATGACATGTTGCTTGTACAGTTTACAAGTCTTCACATTTCCAGCAAGTAGATGTCAAACATGCAGAAGAGTAAGCTAGAGACTTAACACCTTTAACTATAAACTATAATAAAAAAATTTTAACCAATTTGGACACAAGGCTTTTACACATGTTGGTAACAACAGAAGTGTTCTGGAACACACCAATTTCAAGTTTCACTCCTTGGGAAAAATCTTGATACATGTCCAGAATACCAGTATTACAATTCATGAGACAGACATTAAAGTACAGAAGGGTTTCCCATCTAGGCTTTTGGATAGTTCATTTAAAACACATAAAAAATTAACTACTTTTATTTTAGGCCAGAACCATTTAGCCCATCAGTCTGTCACTGTGCTGCACCCAGCATTAAGAATAGACTGTGTTGTCTTTGGGACTTTTAGTTCCAGTGGCACCACCCAAAGAAAGACAAATTTTCCAGTTCAGTCTTTTATCTTTGGGTTGCAATGTACTTTAGATTTCTTCTGTAAGATGCCAACTTGTTCTAAAAAGTTTCATACTTGTTTTAATAACAGTGCATTACTTGTATGTGTTTCCAACATAAAGCTTTATCACATAAGACAAGACAAGGCCTGTTTAAAAATGCTGTAATGTACTGATAATGAATGTAGCTTGTGGATTGTGTGCATCTGGCTTGTTCATATTATATTTCTATTAGCACAATGCATGTTGACAATTACATGGAGAATTATTGTGGTTATGTTGCAACTGAATTGGGAGCACATAATCTGTACAGAAAGCAATGTGCACACACATTTTTTCGCCTACAAAAACCTCTGCCAAAAATATCCCAACTAAATAGCCTTGAATATTCTACAGACTACAAGTTAAAAGTCTAAACTCAATGTGCTACCAATATGTATCAAGTGGTACTGCTATCTAGAGGCACAATATGAAATTTCTTTGGCTAAGGTGGTCAATGCAGTACTGACTCAGGCACATCTTTCATTTAAATTAATGGTGTCAAATTATGCTCCTATTCATAATGACTTACACAGGCAATAACAGGATGGCAAGCACTATTTTTCTACACATATGGCTATGGTGCAATGGTACTGTCATGACAGGAACAGTCTATTCTTAATGTAACATAGGCCATAGAACCAAATGCTTTCTCAAGTCTGTCATTCATAATTGTCTGACACAGAAATAATTTCTATGTAACAAACATTTTATTCAACAGAGCAATACCACAACATATTCTGGCCATATAACTGGGAATGCACTATATTTATAGTGGTATGGCATTATATGTTCTATTCAATAATACAGGACTACCACTGTTAGCAATTTAGTATGCCCTGATTTACAATGCGGAACTTTTTTCAATACAAACAGTTTACATCTGACACCACCACCACCACCACCACCATAAACTTCCTAACAGATGAGAAACAAGTGCAATCATATCTATGTACCTCAGCAGAGGTACCATCATAGTTTGTTAGGTTCGTGTAAACAGGGGGTAAAGTCAACTTGATGGTCACTTCCTTACATTGCAAGTGGTTCAATTTAAATAAAAATAGTCTGCATACATGAAGTGGAAGTGATAAGTGCTGCGAAGAAAAGTTCCATAGTAAAACAGAATTTCTTACTACAACATTAAACCCTCAGCTTTAGAATGTGTGCTGTGTAATGACTGCCCAGAAATCACTGCATATGATGCCTTATTCATTAGTACCTTTTCTGACAGAGAAATAAGCAGATATGAATACTATTCACATAAACTTAGGCATTAAGTTGTAGTCTAACAGTGAAATTTTCTTTTCTTCAAACCATAAGGTATACAAAAGAATTACATCATGACATACTACAAAAGTCATTACAAATAACATATTTCTGACAGATGTTGAGTGCTGAATGCCATAAAACAGACAGGAAAAAAACAATGAAATGGCAAATGAGTTAAATAGCACTGTGCCTCAATTAATGTATCCTCCAATAGGAAATAATGTTTCTGAGTTACCAGCTATTGTAATCAAACAGAATTACTGACAGATGGCTTGTAATGTTGTGAAATGCACTGTAACTAACTCAGGTTGGTAGAACAATGCAAAATACTGAAAAACAGTACACTACTCATAATAGATACAATGGAACCCCCTTAGTATGATTTTCTTCATGACCAAAAGAACAATTCTTTTTGTGCTGGGACCATTTCATAACACAGACTGCATATCACACCAATTAGCATCACAAAATTTAATGAAATGTCTTTTACTGCAATGGATACAGCAGTCATTCACATATACAACTGGCAACATAGATAAAACACAGATACCTACTGCCTTATTTCTTGAAACTGTTACTGAGAATAAATTCAGCAGAATATTCTCACACTGCCAGTTGTGACAGGTGGTTCAAGTTAACTACTGTTTCAGAACTCAACACTATCCCCATGATCATAATTTTGATGTGACTCACCATCCAACCTGCCCAATACACACACCTGCACAACACAACTTGTGGTTGCATGCAAATCAGTGGGGTTATTAGGTCAATTATGACAGAATACAGCAACAACTGTGTCAACTGTATGGTGAAGGAGGCAATTCAGACACATTTACACACCAGCACCTTCAAGACAAATGGGGGTTTACAGGGCTGAGCATGGCATTCTGTGACTAATAGGCTGCAAGAGATGACAAGAGTTGTCTGATTGGAATTGAGCCCAAGCACAATAATCTTCAAACTCCACTTAGTAACCCCACTGGCTTGTGTCCAACCACGAGCTCCAGCACTACACATGTATATAACATAGGACAGTTAGGTGTTGATTCACACATTCTTCAGCCATGACAGAACTAAGAGATGTAACTACTGTCCATGGCAAGTGTACATACTTGTATGTCGCCATGCAATGAAATCTGGCCCCTCACTATGGACTTCAATACGAACAAATCATCTTCGAAGTGCAAGCCTTCTTACATCAACCAACCAATGTCATCTATACCATGTGGTCTCTTGGTTAATACATCACTGCAATCTTGTCAATCAGACAGCTATGACCATGTCACAGTACAAGCACTTCCATGTCATAATTTTTTAACAAACTTTGTACATACCTTGTGCATTTCATGTGTCTCTGTGCTGGTATGCACATGTTTTAGTTGGCAGTCTGTGTCACCTATTGTAATTACAATCCTCAGATACATTATTAATCCATAACAATGGGCCATATACTAGAACAACTGTTTAACACCAACATGATCAAAGCCAATGCAGTGCAGTGAAGTCAAGAACATAAATGATGAGACTACATATTACTGATAACATCTGGATTAGGCATGCAAGTAAAACCTCCTAAAAAGATACACTTGTTTACACATAATGGGGAGCCATCTTTAATTGAGTGAGTGCTGACTGATCTTCCACATACATAAATGAATAGGTACCAGTGTTACAGCATTTTTGTCAACAGGTCAGTTGATGTGGGGCCACTGCATACTCAAGATAGCTAATATTTTTAAGATGCAACTTACTATTTGCCAGCTTCTCAAAGCAGAGGCCTACATTCAGTTCCAGAACAGTGCACATGAGATTTATGGAAGACAAAGTGACAAGATTTTCTCCAGGTATTTCAATTTTCCTGTCTATACTATCCCACTGATGCTCCACACTCATATTTCATGTATCTGCCACCAATGCTCTATAATCTTATTAATTGAAACACTTAAAAAAAGAAACATGATCTAATGAAACAGTTGTCCAGATGCTCAGGATTTTCTATAGACATGCTTGGGATGGTACTAAAGTGCATGACATTCCTTTTCAGGAAATGGGCCTAACAATTCAGTGACATAATTTGTAAACAAATGTTATAGACTTAACAACTAAAACCCAATTACTAACTGCTACCACAATCTGTATCCTCCATCCCATCTCCTATCCTTACTTACCTGACTGTGCTCTGTCATGGGTTTACCTTACAGAATATCACCAACTCCACAGGCTTATCTTATGATTTTCAACAATGAATCTTTCTCAGAGCTGCTGTAAAATTTCCTTGTAATAAATAGGTGTCTTCCTATTTAAAAGTACTACACAACTGTACAATATGAAAGTAATGGAGGGGGACTACAAATTACAAAAAGTTCTCACAATAAAATACTAAGGAAGGTCCATTGTTCCATCACTTTCACTGTAGGTGGATGAATACAAATTTTCTTAAGCAGACATGTACACGGAGCAGTCCTGCACACAAAAAACTGTATTATGTATTCCATTGAAAATCATAACAAAAAGCCTAGTAACATTTTTTTTAATCACTTTCATTTTAGTGCTATAACTCAGTTTATCTCCTCCTACATTCACCTTGTACCCTCTCCCTGTTTTCTTTCCACCCCTTCCCCCTCATCTTCAGTTCTCATACCCACTCCAACCTTTTCCCCTTTAATTTACACTCCATTCATCCTCTTTTGGCACAGAAGGAAAGACAATGGAGTTGGGGGAATAAAAAGATGAAAGCAGGAAGTGAAAAGGAGGTCAGATGGAAAAGGGGCAAGTGAAGCAAATGGTGAGAGGAGTACAATGTGTGAAGGCAGAAATTAGGAAGTGGAGGTACAGAAAGTGTGCAGGAGACAACACTGGGCATACAGCCAAATAAAGTCAGTAATAAAAATCTCAGAGTTTTCTTGTCAACATTATCAATGGGGAATGACCAACCAGTATATACAATCTCCTTTATACAGTAAGGATTAGAAATAAATTTCATATCCAATAAGTAACTAAGAGTAACGACTGGCTTCACTTCTAACAGCATTCACTTAATCAGATAATGACAGTACAGCAGGCATGCAGCTGACAAAACACTTCCCTTACATACAAGGTCACACAAAGCAATGACACTGCGGAAGAACATTTTGATCTTTCTAAAAACAATACTGTTAGTCTTAATAAGATGGCACTACAAAGAATTTGAAAGTAAACTCAGTTGAGAATATTACAATATAAAAGAAAATGCATGACATCCAACAGATTATACATACAACTTCTACTTTCTGTGTCTGGGAAAATTCTATTTTCTATACATCCTGTTTGAACTTAGGTCCTTTTGTTTACTTTTTCACAGTGGAAACACTAATAAATTAAAGTGATGTAGAGTGGTTTAAGAAGTGCTGCCTACTGGATCCACTGTAATGTGTAGGGTGTGAGGAGCTAGAATTGTAATAACAACATAACACAAAGTTATGCCTTTTGGCAAAAATGAAAGTTTCCTTTTTTGCTTGGCAATTTTTAATTACACAGCACAGCACATCCAGTAAGCCAGCCTCAAAGAGAGCATCTACCTTGGTACTAGCAATGTTTGATACAAACTACTTACGTCTGTTCTTCATGATCAAACATGTAATACAGCAAGTTCTACTGTTATACAGTGGACTCTATGATCCTGAAAAACAGCTGCAATGAGAATCATTCAAAATTACTTAATGCTTTCACCTGACAAACCAAATGGTTCCACAAAGACTACCAGTAACCTGTACTGTGAAATCAATGGGTGAACCAACATGGCTACAAAAATGCACATACAAGTAATTATCATAATTCCTACTCTGTCATTTGTTGATTACAGGCCAGACTTCCATAGGATCCTGTTTTAACCCTTTAAACGCCAAGTTAAAACCCACTTGCCCTTTGCTAGCATTATTTGGAGCTCACTATATTCTCCACGTTAGCAGGTAAAGGGTTAACTATGCATTATACTGCTCACATGAATATTAAAATATTGTTTGACAATAAATTATATTGACAGTACTATAGAGTATGGTGTAAAATAAAGCACAATTAAACTCATGTGAAAAAGGTTGAAGAATTATTGGCTATATTACAATGTACAAAAGTTAAATTTTAGACATGTTCCAAGATTAATTTAATTTAATTTAGTGACCAAAAATAGTTATTCAGTTCAAACAAATTCAAGTTACACCTTGCCTATAATAAGATCTTGTACCTCATGAAGAATTTTTTCACAAAACCCTACAACATTTACATCGTGGGGAGGGGGAAAATACCTAGCTGACTGAGAAATCTGTGGCATACCAATAAGTTTACATAAAGCCAAAATGTGTATCAATGCCTCGCTTTATTTACTCCCTTAAAGCAAAATACCCAGTACAGTATATCCAGTGGAGGATAAAGGAAGGAAGTGCATGACACAAACTTTGTAACACAGGGGAACAGCTGTCAGGAATGGATATACAGCAAAATCTGTTAATCCAACTTGCACAGGACCAGAAAGGCACCGAATTATTGAATATTCTGGTTTATTAGATGAAACCTACACTGACCTAAGTTATTACAAGTAATTTTTTTTTACTGCTCCTATACAGGGCTGTACAACAAATCAGGAGTATTCTACTTGGATATCTCCTTCATCTGCTGGTTCAGAGGTCATCTGGGTCCACATCTGCTTTTTCTGGAGCTTTGTAGTCCAAGAAGTTGATGAAGGACACAAGGGGTCAGAAGATACAACAACAGTTGATGTACATACTTCTGGAAGCCTGTTTGAAAATGTCCCTGAGATGTATTTGTTTCATTGATCAGGCTTTCTTCTCTAAACAGCAAAACTTCCAGCCTGGGGGCTCCTCTCCTCAAGTGCCAGATTATCAGGATTTCTGAACTTTCATATGTTGTATTGCAAGTGTAGATGGAAATACCTCAATATCATGTCCAATGACAGGTTTTGGTAATGGGTGGTGGCATTTAAAGTAGTAATATACAGCCACACCCACCTCATCTGTCTCATGTTAGTAGTTTGATAGGTTCACTGTCACATGTGACACAAAATTAATTCAGTGATATATTTCTAAATTATTTTAACATTGAAACAAAATGTTAAGCTTGGTATGTGGAAACGAGAATATGTAACTAAACACAGTGCAGAAACCTAATGTGAATTACAGTTCACTCTACAAATGTTTTGACAACTGGTATTAGTCCTTCCCATGTTATAATATATTTTGCAATCAAGAAGGAATGCTCTCAACTCATCAATAATAAAGGATCTTATTATGTGGCATAACTCGAATTTCTGAATTCATCAACCTTTAGAGACATTTTTGCATGCACCATTTATGTCCTGAACTGAGTGTGATTATGAAGCCTTGATAATGAGGGTGCCCTGGCCCACTAGAGGCTGTTGTGTCATTGGGGGGGGGTTCTAGAAATGGTGACTGCTAGAACAAACAAGAAAGTCTCATCCATTTGCACTATCAGTATTACATGACACTACTCAGTTCATGTAGTTGCTGAAAATGTACAACTGTTGCAGGTAATCAAATGTACTCATTGTTGGTGTGATTAATTCATAACTCTTGTTACAACAGACCTCATTTAAATTTTAACCTAAACTGTATGTGTACACAATAGATCAATTACAGCCAACTTCCAAATAGAAATGAACAGACACAGAATGGAACACTGCATTCAGCCACACATTCCAGTTAACTGTGTGTCATTACTGGTATTTTGTGTTGACTTAATATATGAATGATACTCAATTACACACACAACCAGCATAATGCAATATATAAGAATAAAGTGTACTGCTGATCATCATAATTTATCAAACCTGAAAAAGCCTTCTTTATATCAAAAACCTCAACACTGAATGCGTTCCGTAAAAAATATATATTTCAGTCCCTACTTGCAATTTATGACATTCAGGTTTATGGAGTTTTAAAATACATTTCTATACACCGCCAAAGTACATACTGTATATCTCTGTGTTACATTCATTTTAACTGTATTAATAATAAACAATATGTTATAAATAATTAACCTGAAACTTATTACAGTGCTATCAGTAATCCACTACCTATCTCCCAAGGTAATACATGCGTATGATTTTAAGACCTTCTTAACCCTATACAGGTAATTCTATTAATATACAAAATGTGACTTTTCTAATTTATTCTAACAATCTCCATTCAGCATTCTCCTGTTTTCAGTACTGTAACTGCAGCATTTACATCCTGGAGAAGTCAAATCTGTGACACTCAATGAAGCTGACGGCCTTTCCACATCAGTGATTTATAAATACCGTACAATCCTGTACATCTAACTTCGGCAGTTCAGGGTTTGAGATGGACTCCAGACAACAGTTCACCCATCAAGGAAATTCAAAACAAACCCAATACACTCACCAGCAATTTTCTATCGCCTCTCAAATGAAATAACTTTTAAAATAATGCTTAAATCTAAGTCCTAATAATTACAAACTTATTCTGCATATGAGACCTTACAATTAGAACAAAGTAGTGTATTGACACTGAAATGATTTCTTTTCTCGTGGTTAAATATTGTCTGCAACAGAGTCCAAGGAAGTGATACTACATATTGTGAAAATAAATAAATAAAAAACATATATCTGCATTTTACATTTCTCTTAGGCAGACCACAGCCAGTCATTTTGATGTGACAATGGCATTCAAACCCATATAGAGCTGTGAGTAGCAAAATGCAACACAGATTAAGTAACTGCAGATTCAACTGCTTGCACTGTTTAATTTGTCACTACTGACATTTCTTCTATGAACATTTTCAGTCATACTTTGAACAGAAGCTGTTTTCATACAACACCAAGTATACAATCAAAATATTTATATCTAAAACATAAAATTGAATATTACCTACCATGAACAAATAACAATGCTTTCATGTGCACCATACCTAAAAATACACAAATTAAAATAGCATTTATTTTATAAAACCAAAATGATGGTATTATTCTGGGTTTCTGCCCCGCATAGTTGTTGAATATTCTGACAATTCAGAGAACGCAATATGTTCTTCTAAAACATTGGATTATCTTACCACTATGTGGCATAACCTAAAAGAAAAATTTCATCAGCAACCACCATAAAAACCTGAATACTTACATTTTACACAACTTTAA
>Ga0209755_10005768_pt1 | contig 13947 bp, 7 predicted proteins | sample TergutCo191P1_FD_187301 | JGI IMG/M metagenome (GOLD analysis project Ga0209755, IMG submission 187301) | Cornitermes sp. P1 segment gut microbial communities from Petit-Saut dam, French Guiana - Co191P1 (SPAdes) (version 2) | ecosystem: Host-associated > Arthropoda: Insects > Digestive system >... | reverse complement strand
GGGGAACCTCTCCCATTTACACCCGAACGGGACGGACATATTGTCGTGTAATCGTCGTCTCTTAGAAAGAATCTTTATACAGCTTGTCTTCGGGTTCCTTGAAAATCGATACTACATTTTCTCTCCCTGTTAAGCTTAATCTTCTTCTATGTATGTACAGTCACAATGGGTGCCCCATCGAAATAGTTTCCATAATGAAACCAAAATTGACCAGTCGCGAAGTGTTATAATTTATAGTTACCCTCTTACCTTACAGACCGTCTTTCCTTTTCCCGTCGCAATATCAACTATCTTGTACGAGAAATTCTTTTCCCCTCCGCTAACAAATTCATGAAAATAGGGAGATTTTAAATTCCGAAGTCAAGGGCCAAAGAGTTTGTCCCCGGTATCGGGCAGGGTCGTTTCGTCTCTTGGCTGAACGAAAAAGACGCTATGTTTACACTAAAGTGTGCGCGTAGAAAATCGACGTAGTGAACCTCGTCTTCGGTGTTTCGAACTATATCTGGATATCGTCTAGCCCACGTGTTTAGCTTTATATATATCTATATACTCGACAAAGAGACCGCCCTGACACGTCTGGGTATCGTATCGCGTGACTTCGTATTTGTACATCAAAAAACTGTCGATGATTCGTAAACTTTTTGATCGGCTCACATCGTCGATGACCCACGTGTGTATCAGCGAAATCTCGGTAACCGTTTCGACAGCAACATTTTATCTATCCCTCTTTTCGCAACATGACTTCTCTTTCTAGGCACGGGTATCCCACGTGAGTTACGGGCCGTCCAAAAGAAATTTTGAAATATTTACGGACTTACGGATAGAGATTCATCGCATCCAAGTATAGTAAGTTTCTTCTCCATCACGTATACATTAGACTCATTGCCGCTGTTGGAAACTTGTACAAGGTGCCACAATGTATTAGAGGGCTATGTTCTTCTACGGAGTGCATCTTAAATTCAAAGAGAAGCGACAAATTTTCCTCATTTAACTCGCACTCCCAATGTATTTGTACGTTGTATCCGGTGCGAGCGATCTGTTCTATTCGCGCCAACTTCCGCTCGTACCTCTCGGCCTGCGTATCCCAATTCGTTGTAATTAGGTCACGATAAGGTTGGCACGTATGGCCGTGATGGTAACACACGATAAAATCTTACACGGTCCTCGTCTCATGGCAGAAATCGTCCACACTGAAGCGAGTGATTTCTAGTAGCCTGTACTCTTGCCCGTTGCAACCGTGCTGTATTTTGTGTCTGCCATCAGTTTTTCTTTGTAGACCAACCTCATCACAGATATCGTACTGCACTTAACATTGCCGCTATAGTCGTCCTTGGGATTGAGACCAATGGTTTCGGTCTTCAGAAAACGATTGCTCAACAAATTATTGCATGACGACGAGATGGTTTTTGCTGCCGGAAAACACTCGATGTTTCCTATATGCATGAACCCGCACCGATGCAATTGGCACGCTTGCCTTAGGACCGTGACGTAATCTTTATAATATTATTTAAACACGCGCCTTTTGTCAAAGACCTCGATTTGTTTTGGCTTTCGTACGAGGTGAGAAAATCTCTCCTCTCATCTTCGCTAAACTCGTTCGCACAATAATACGAGACTTCGGGGAAGGGAGCGACGTCGTTAGGTTTTCCTCAATATTAAATTAGTGGTAGCACCAAGATTTGGATTCCGTAAGAAAGAAAAGTTCGAGCGGCGTACGTAGCGAACACGGCAAGAAAGAATTGCTGCACAGGAAGACCATGCACTAAAGCTTAATGCACATTATATTTATTCCGTTCATGATCAGTTCGGGCTACCATTTTCATACCATCACTCAGTTCAGGAAGAAATGGAAGTCGAAAGCTTTGACATTGTGAACTATTGCGACAATCCTGTTAGACAGGAGCGTGGTTTAAACAGATAAGATAGCACGACCCCGAATTGATCGTCCCAGAACAATAAAAATAGATTATTATAAGAGATAATTCAAACCATTCAAATTTAAGTTAGAGTAAGCACACTAATCCATTTTCTCAAAATCCAAAAACGTGGAATTCATATGTACGTGTATTGTCTTCTCTGAATCCCTAAATCACCATAATGTAAGTGAGAATATAAGGAACAAAAACCTTAAAATCTGTCTACTAAATGAACATAAGTAACGATGAAATTACAAATAAGGAAATCATGTCAAATTTTCCGTAGAATATACGTGCAAAAGAACAAGTTTAACAAATTCAAATTCAGTCAGTAAAACCTTTCAATTCATCCACAATTTAATCGCACCGGGCTGTTTTGCAAGATACGCAGGAGCGAAATTTTACTTGCTTTTTCACTCGACAAGTCTAATTTCAAAAGTAACTAAATTGGATAGCGACAAAATCCAAGACAGTCTATATTACTTACTAATTCCAGACTACATTACTATACCAAAGTCAATCCAATCACTGAAAATAATGTAGATAAAATATGCTTTTGAGAAAAAATATAATTTTCGTTTATTCTCTGAAATGCAGAATGATCTAGAAACGTTTTGACCAGGTTTCGATTCCTATGCTTTGAAGTCATTGCTAGTTCACTCGATAAAATCTGGCAAGTAAATTCACTGGCGAGTTGTGTCATGTAGACCGATGTATATAACGTGGTATTTCAAAATTACCTGTGGGTATATATATTAAAAGCTTCATTCAGTTTTGTTTATTAGGCGATTGTACAACTGGAAAATAAAGCAGAGAGCATTTAGACAATATCCCACCAAAAGGAGATAGAAGGCAGGGTGCAAGTGATACAGGATGAAGGTGTAATATCCATCTAGATTGTGATCGATAGCTATCTCCCGATATAGAAATTTAGACACGTGCCTGTTCAATGAAACCCAGAAGTTGTAAAACCATAATTCAACTACTCTATCAAGAATTTTAGAAACACGCCTCAACAGTGGTTCTCCCTTCATCATTACCATTCTTAGGCCTTTGTTATAAACCATCTCGTTTTGTAACCTGCAAAACCAAGATTTAGAGCTTTTGCTCAAAATATGAGCGTAATCAATGTTAATTACAGCGGAACGATCACTGATAAAAAATGGATCATACTTATGGTAAAATGCCCAATTTGCACATTCCAAATTCATGAGGCAAATCACTAGATTTGCTTTTGGTAGTGAAGTTTAATACCAAAGGCGAGCAGCTCATCCATGTTTTGAATTGGTGTTTTGTATCCTGAGTCAATAAGAAATGTTGTGAGAAATGCCTGGAATACGGTGCTTAAAGCCAGAGAGAAACACACCCATGCAAGGAACAGCGAACGTAGTGACGGTGTGCGTGGCATCGTTGACACTGACACCCCTAGAATGACAGCCCAGACGTTGGTCAACGAACTTCACAGTGTCTTGTACCCTTGCCACTTTGATATGCAGCTGTATTGGCCAACAAGTGTAGTCGAAATGGCCGCAATCACAATCGATATGATCAGAACTAACCACAGTTCTAAAGACAACATTCTAAAGAGGCTGCTCCATCTGGGAAATTTGTCATAACACGGTACATACCAGCGGCTTGTCAGGAAGTATGAAGAATTTAAGGACTCCAAAAATGTGTCAAACAAAATGTGTTCCGCTTATAAACCTAAGGCAATAAAAACATCCTTTGACATTAGACCCGTAATTAAATTATTTGTCAAATCACTACCTATTTTAAAATCATCTGGCGTAGGAACATGGACAAACGTCATGTTCAATTGTTCCAAAATCATCATCAGTTAATCTAACTCCAAGCCATACACTTCTGTGAAAACTCTCTCATTTGAATTTGTGACGTTATCATAATTCGTAGTATAAAGCCAACCACTGTCTCTAACTACAGCTTTCATAGGACATCCGTTGAGGTTTTTACTGATATTTCGTGGAAACAAGTCAGTGTTCTTGTTAAAGTGTCCTTGTTCAGAAATAAGCCAACTGTCCAGTAGGGAAATATCTTTCAATTCAGTACAATTGTCTGAACTCTGATATGGAAACCAAGTGTACACACCCAATTTCATGTTCATGTCTAATTCATTAATATTTACCCGTCTGCTATTTTCTTTGTTTATTACATCATTCTCTTTGTTTACTATAATGCAGTTGTATATTCTAAATTTTGATAAGTAATCAAATATGTCCGTTTGTTGCAACGTTGAGAGTTCATTTGCTCCAGCCACAACAAACCGATATTGAGAATTCCACAGTCTTGTGAATTTAGTTCCTTCAAAAGCGAGTAAATTAATTTCTGCCTGAAGACTCTTCATGTTTCCATCCAGCATTAATATAATGTAATTGCCATCTCTATCCATAAAATTTGATTCTTCGTGTATGCCAATATTACCGTCAACAGTAACAACGACAGACCAGATAGAATTACGTTGAATCTCTGCAATCAATTCTTGTTACACATCTCCGAAGTTAGACGGTGATGATATCACCAGAGTACGTCTATGTGAAAAATATCTCTGGCTGATATGTCAGACAGCGAACCAATTGGGTTTCCTTTAACGTAATGGGCTTAGATGGCAGCAGTGCTCCATTCGTTATTGCGTTGCGGTATATTATCACAAACAGGATGCTGAAAATTTTTCATTCTGCAAAATACCCAACGCAATATAATTAGCTAGGTATTGTACATTCCTCTATTTAGATAATTAATTTTAATAATTTCCCCGAATGCATGTATAGCGAGAGATATTAAATCCAATATTAAGGAACTTTAAATGTGTAATCCTTCGAACAAATGTACTGAAATGGAATGAGATTTTGTTTCCATTAATAGTGAGTGTAAGTTGAGAATTTCCTGCTTTCTTTTTAATTTTAATACATTATATTTTAGCAAAATTGAACATTTACATACTTTCAGATCCGATTTCAGTTTGTAGGAAAGAAATATTTAAAATTTCTGCAATTCGACGCGACCTTAAGAAATACATATTCCCCAGACAGATTACTCCCTTATTTTTCTGAATTTAATGGCTTGACCACAAACCCAATAAATTATATGTTTAGTGAAATTTCGTGTATGTGATTCTGAGACATATTTCCATTTGATGATGTGTCATGACTAAGAACCAAACATTCAATATTGTTTGGAATATAAAAACAAAGTCTTCCTTGATGAAGATGAAGAAACTGTGCCAGAGCCTACAGAGATGACAGTTAGGGATTTGAATTGGACTGAGGGACTTCGAGTGCCTGTCTACAGACACAGACTGTAACGAGCAGCGAGTGGCAGGAACTGGGCAAAGAATTGTGAGAAATTTCATTTCTTGTTGAGAGAAGATTCTGAAAAGAAATTAGGAATTTTCAGTGAGTGATTATTTCACGATGGCTTTAGGGACACAATCACATCTCACTCATGACGGAAACAAACATCTCCATGAAGAAGTGTCCAGGTATGCTGCTCGCTTTTGGATTCAAAAAATTTTCTTGGAACACCCGGTTACTAGTTTCAATTCAAATTCAAGCAGGCACTTTCTACTATTTTTTCGAAATATCGTTCCCCTGATTTTCCAAAGGCAATTTTTCTGAATTTCAAAAAATTTTATATTTTGTACTCCTTGTCACGATATTTCAGCATACCGAAGTATTCTTCACCCACGCACGTACACAATTTCGCTCGTGGAACAGAGAGTTGTGTCTGTGTGTTACCTGAAGACCGCTAGACGGTCATGTGACTGTTATTGTGTAGGGCTACTCTGACACATTGCTTTCTGACAGACAGTTTGAACTGCATTGTTTTATGTGTTACGTGAATACCTCAAAAAAGTCATGTTACTGTTATTGGGTAAGGTTACTGTGACACAGTACCTTCTGACAGACAGTTTGTACTGCATTGTGTTTTGTGATACGTGAAGACCGCTAAACTGTCATGTGACTGTTACATTATAGGGCTACTGTGACACAGTGCCTTCTGACAGACAGTTTGTACTGCATTGTGTTGTGTGTTACGTGAAGACCACTAAACTGTCATCTGACTGTTATTGGGTAGGGCTACTGTGACACAGTGCCATCTGACAGACAGTTTGTACTGCATTGTGCTGTGTGTTACGTGAAGACCGCTAAACTGTCGTGTGTCTGTTACAGGATAGGGAAACTGTGACATTATTCCTTCTTAGAAATAAATAATATTTGGCCTCAAACATGTGAACAAAAGTGTTATTAAGTAACAAACTAAAAAACTTATGATACCTGAGCGTATGTAAACTTAAAATTTAACTGATTTAAAATGTGAATATAATTCGAAATTTTGTAGGATGCTGTATCAAAAATGAATACAATCGGATCGGTTTTATCGGAAATTTAACATATTCTTTTAAACAGACTGTGCTTGTTGCCACTTTGTATTGAACATGTTTCATTTATGAATGAAACATCAAATTTATCTTTTTTACATGGCGAGAACAAGGGAGAAACAAAGATATATATGTCAAATTATTCGACAATTTAATATAATAATGAATTGAAGTCTTCGTAATAAACGATTTGCTTATTATATTTTGTTATTATAACATTGTTTGCTATAATTAGGAACACGTCTCTCGCAACGATATTTGAATATAACTCTTTTTCGAATCACGTAACACAGACGGAAAAAGTTCTCATTTTCTTCTTATGATTGTGTTAAATATTAAATTATATTTCTCACGGAAATAAGATTCTTTTGATGAAATATGTCAGTTTATTGAAAGTCAAGATTACAAACAAATGTGAGTACTGGAATCGTCGATTTGGTGTATCGCGTAACAATTTTGTGTCCTAACACTCACAGTTCCCCAACTGTCCAATATACCGGCCCCCCTTCAAAAACTACTAATATTTATAGCACTTTTTACATGATGCAAGTCATAAGCAGGCACATTGAGTCAATATATATATATATATCATTTCTGAAATATCATAATATATATTGTCCCTTAAAATGGCCTGCATCCCTGTTAAATTAATATTTATCCTTCATGTTATTTCAAGACAAAAATTTTGAAAATTTACATAGCATTTTATTCTGCCATTCTTACAAATTTTACTTCCAACCTTTACCAGACCCACTTAGGTTAGGGAGAAGAAAGTTGTGACGATTATCATACATAATTATCTGCACTTCACATGTTATTCAAAAAAATAATAAATAAAAAATAGTATAATTAAAACTTTTCGGTCTACCAACACTCTCATATCGCAGGTTGTAACCCAAACTTGAAACATATGATACCGACCCTTCTGTAGTGTAGAAATGGGCAGATACATTATGATTGCATTCTTTTAGAAACAGTGTATTAGAAATTGATGAAAAAGAAAAAGCCACCTGTAAATATCTGCCTTTCGACTAAAGCACCGCTCCCCTCCTTTCATTTCCCACACATGTTTGCTTCTGGCTCATTGCGTCATTCATATTTATGTGCACAAAATTGCCACTCAGTTAGCCCTACACTCTCGTTACATTTAGTAGTAGCATCTGAAACCAATGTTTAATATCTACAGAACGACTATAGGAAGGTGGTGTTTATAGCACAATGGTGGTGTTTGCAGTAAAAGGGTGGTGTTTACACCACAAGGATAGTGTTTACAGCGCAAGGTTTGTGTTTACGGCAAAGGGTGGTGATACAGAACAAATGTGGTGATTACAGCGCAAAGAAAGTAGAAGCACATTGCACAAAATAGAAAACGAAATTCAATATTAACACAACTGGAAAAAATTGTGCCTGAAATTCCGGAAAATAATATTTGTTTCAATATTTAAAATTCGTTTGTGCATAATAGAAAGATGCACTTGGAAATCCTTACGAAATTTGAAAATAAGTATTTTTTTCTTTTTTAAACAAGCAAAGTTTATCAATTTTTTAAAATAAAATTCCATTATTCTTCCGCGAGCCTTTTCCTGAAGATGTGACTAATATTCCCCTGTGAAAGCCGTCTTCACAAGTTGAAACAGTGCCACATCGTACACGTTGAAACAGTGCCACATTTTTCAAGGCTTGAACCAGGAACTGAAACAATTGCCTTTCTCTTCTTTCTCATCGCCTACAACTAAACACTACGACATATTCTTGCTAACTGTTGTAACAATTATTGACTATTTGAATATGTTTGGAAGCCTGTTGCCAAGTAACACCGACGATTAATATTTAATACTCACTGTTCCAAGCTCGTGAACTATAAATTAACAATTAATAGAGAAACCGATTAAATTTAGATTTTTTATTAACTTCTTTGCGTAAATTTCTCAGTTTTCTTACAGGCTGCACCAGTTTGATAATTTTTTGTCACCGAATGACGAAGATCTTAATTTGTGGAAACTCAATTTTCAAATCTCATATCACTTCCAGATATTCAAATGTTACTTTTCGTATGAATTATCTGCTTAAACATTTACTTTTTACGAATAATAAAAAGAATCGCCTACAGAAACTGATTTATAAATATAACGCAGCATTATGAATTCCATAGTTAAAAAAAAATTTCACAGGACACGACATACATTCTGAAACATATAGATTTGATCGAGTGTATAATTTGTTTCCGATTGAATTTTATTACTTTTTGAGTATTTAAATTATTGTTTTCTTATTCCGGCTTGTAAGACCCAATATGCCAAACGAAGTGTGGTGGATCACTCATTCGCCAGTAACAATCAAGCAACAATTTCGATTGAATATTCGTCTCACAATAAGAAGTATCTTACTCTAAAATATAAGGTTTTAAGTACTATTACTCGACCAAAAGTTGTAATTAATTTCGAGGTCCCTATCAGGTACAATAGATTGAAAATATCGCATTAGATTCAATATTTTCAAAAATGATCTGCTTTGGAAGGAAATATTAAAATTATTAAACAAATTAGGTCTTTCTATGAATGAAATTATTAAGCAACATTTATATAGAGCAATTCTTATACTTTCTTCTAGTCACATAAATTAACTCTCATGCTTAAATATTTCAGCAATTTTTGATTTGTTCTTAAATTCTATTGAATTACAAATGTTCAATTCAGAATTGCATGCAACTCAAAATAACATTTTCCCCTGCTACGTTCGTATAATCTAACAAACTACACGGTGCCACGCCCCAGTGGACAATAATGTGAATAATGAAACAGAACGTATAACCTGAAACAAGTTTACCATTGATTTTAGGAGATATAAAACAGCCTTTTTAGTCTCGTTGCAGCTTATGGGTAAAACAAATTCAAGATTAGGACAAGTTTAACACAATTTTGATGGAGTTCCAAAATTTCGAATTAAAAATTGCGGATAACAGAATTACGGATTTGTTAAATTCTGGCGTTTGTAAACATATCAAAATATACTTTTATATCATAAGTCTTACCACAAAATTAAGCAAAACATCTTCAGAGAACGAATGGGAAAGTAGGTTGTATATATATTACATAAGATAACAAGATTCTTTTCCAATTTTCACTTTCAACATGCCATTGGCTTTGAATATACCACAACGTACCTTTCACCACCAACAAAAGAATTTATTAGGTTTGAGAGGAGTTACAGTGCTACATGTTTAACAAATGTCTCTATATTTTCAGGCCACTAAATTTCTGAAATTAAAAATTTTATTTTAAGTGCATAAAAATGACAAATTTTGGTCGAAACATGCAACTTTATAATTTGCAACAAACGTAACAATTTCTCGTGTTCATTACAATGTATTATTTTGTAAAACCTCGTCCCCAAACCAGATATTTCAATAATCATTTCTCAGATCATATGACCTAAGTCACTGAAATTTACCGATCTTTTGCAATTCTGACATCTTGAATGGCAACGTAACAAACAAATACAAACGTCCATTGAAACATAAGTTTCCAAACGTCTTTTCTATGGATTATTGCAAGAGGTAGTCACGCAATATCATGCGATCACAAGTCGCAGATATGGCGAATAATGTTTCTTGTGCAAAAGTTAGCTGGAAAATTCTTTTATGCTAATACCTATTGCCAGGCTTCTTTGTTAGTCCTGTAAATCCATGAAACCTTAATGTCCTGTCAACTGCTAAACGTATATTTTAGTGCGTTATGTACAGTATTATGAGTTTTTATTTGAGTGCAATAAATTATAATATTTTTATATAATGCAACATACTATCTTTTATACTTTAAATTTCGCTGTTAAATATAAGCGATTAATAGAGTAAATGTTCAGTTATGTAATAAAACCAAAACATATTGTATCATATGTTATGAAGAAAAACTGCAAGGTATGAATCACATTCTGTTGCCGTTTCATGCAGAAACATTACATTAATTTACAAACCAAATGACAGAAAATTTAAAACTAGCGGCATTTTCTTTTATTCTTCTCTTCGAAATTCTCACTTCCACAGTTTTTGGGTTGAAACATTTGTCTGAACTGAAAGAAAGAATATTAAGGAAAAGCTAATAAAACATTCATTGTAAAGTCGTAAGATTTAAAAAAAATAATTTTAGAAACAAGCACCATGACAAAAACATAAAGTCGCTGTAAAAGTGAATCATCGATATAAAAAAATTTGTTGAAATTTTTTATTTACTTGCTATATTATTTTATCGAAATTAAATTTAAAAAAACAATTATTGCGACACAGTGACACTGTGTGCGGACAAGTCTTTTCCTCTTTCTGCAGTAACAGAGGTGGCAATTTTAATATCGAACTGCACTTTGGGTGATCCACTGCCACACCTAACGACACCCACCCCCCAAAATTCTATTCGGCCTTAACACTTTAAGGCTCAAAACGTATTTTAATTCGATTTCATACTTAATGACACAAAGTTTACTACTTTCTTAGATTTCCTGTTCTCCCCACATACATTGTTTAAACCTAACAATTTCGCATCAATATTACAAATATGGGTCCGTTTAAGAGATATGTAGAGTAGTTCCGATTAACAGCCTTTTATTCTTTGGTGGTTGGAAATTAGTTTGTCTGTGGACAATGCACAGCAATATAGAATTCCGTAATAAGTACTTTGGAATTTTTATTCATTTCAGTGTTAATGGTATAAACGATAGTTCAGATGGTATTTCAGTAGAAAGCAATAATTTTGCGTCCCCTCTGTTGCAGAGAACAGCGAATTCAGTCACTCTAATATTGTACATAGTTTTAACTCTCCTACTGCAGTAACGTAGGTGGCAAGGTTAATATCGAACTGCACATTGACTGTTCGACTGCCACACCAACCGCTCACACCAACTGCAGTTCTGCCTTACCAATCAAGGACGAAAAGTAATTTCTATTTCAAATTCATCAATTAATAACTTCCAATTTAATAGTAATTTCGAATTATTGTTATCCACACTTTCAAGTCTTAAAATTAACAAATTCGAATCTATGTTACAAATAAGGTTCAGTTTGTTAGTTAAGTACTTTTGTTTCTTTTAAGAACACTCACTTTTTCTACTTTGTTTGAAATTGGGTGTTAGACGAACAATGCCAGAAGGTCCGATCCAAACCGCCTTAATGCTTGGATATTCGTATATTGCAAGCTCTTTCGAAAAACTGTTGAAAGCGACAATTTAATTCAGCATTTTCTCTTTTTTTCCGTTTGTCTGTCGTTCTGCCCCATGGAATATATTGGCCACTACCGAACGCATATCCATAAAATTTGCAAATACAGTATTCTCGCAAATAATCCACAAAATTAAAGATTCATTAAGATATGATAAAAATAACAAATGCTTTACATTAAGATCAATATACGTTTTTGATCATACGTCGCTCGGTTCTGAGAAAATTTTCAAATATCTTTATAGAGAAGTTAAAACACGTCATTCGTGTTCAATAAGTCCTCTGCAGAAAATCATGTTCTTTACGATATATTGTGCAATAATATTATTCGACCAGACACGTCACAGGTGATACTGTGGCCTATGCATGTTGCATGCTTTCTAAACGAATTCTCTTATAACAAATTAATGACACGCAACAATTATTTATTTTCTACAGCAAATACGTTTGCTTGAACGCGCCTCGTTATTACGTCACGTGTAGTTGTCTGACTTTTGTTTATATGTGTTTGGTTGGTAGCGACCTCTGTATTGGTCAGATCGATCTTTCACAAGAATTCTACCACTTGTGTGTGTTTAAGTGACTGTGTCTTAATATGTGTGCCAGTTTGATCGTCAAATTTTGTGTGTCTAGTTATGCGTGTGAAATTTTAACTATCTAAAATTGTAAATATAAATTTTTTGTTGAATTTTGTCTATTCGTATGCATCTAATCGTGTGTAACTAATTGTATGTGTCCTAGTGTGTGTCTCGTTATGTGTGAGAAATTCTGTCTAAATATGTGAGTGTAAAAATTTGTGTATAATTTTACAAATTACTTATACAAGTAATTTAGGAACATACGCTTATTCTATTAATTAATTACAATCTTTTCCTTCAATTATGTCTTCCTTCTTATATAATACAAATATATGTGCCATGAAATTCCGAAATAGTATTCGAACATTAACAATTCAGTTAATATTATATGCACTGTGTATTGGAGAATTTAATTAAATGAATAGCAGGCGTCAGGATGTGAGTCTTGATTACACATATACGACTGGCAGAAATTCATAGACTTGTAAATAAATTTTACAGGATATAAATTATTGTTTAATCGAACAGAACGGTCACTACATGCAGCGGCTTGCACTATGTTCTGCTACACAAGATTACTTTCAGTTCAGCATTTTGTGTAGCGTTATTGTGGGCACTGGTGAGGTGCGGCCAGCTGACATATTAGGTTCTGAGTTTCCAAATTTTTCTTCCCAGAATGTGGATATGAATCAGATACAACTATACGCTACCATCTGTTGTGAAATAAATTTTTATTTATTTAAAACGATGAGAAATTTAAGGGAAATCGAAATATATCTTCTTTAGTGGCAAATGTCGTGCAAAAAGTTTCAAAAAATCTAATCAAAAATTAAAGGACAAAGTCTCAAAATTGTTTGTTTTATTGTTAGTGTATTCTTTGTTATTTGTAACACGAATACACAAAGTAAAATTTCTATATTAATGAATGATATAGTACGTTTCATAAATAATATACAATTTAATAATTATTGTGACGAGTGTCGTATGTAACATAATTCAATACACATTTCTTTATAGTGCATGGGAGTCAATGTACGCACAATCGACATAAGCCCTTCGGCAACATTGATGAAATTCTGCTGAGTCGGTTTGAGGATACAAAGCGAGGTTACAGAAAATAAGACGTGCATTATAAAGTTTTTTCGATCTGCGGGTACGCTTTTAGAAATGCCTTGTGTGACAATCATTACCTCAAAAATGATCTTTCGCTCGCACCCCTATGTAAAGCATTCTTCAATAAATATTCGAGATGCCTTTACGGGGGTAGAAACTAGGCAACGAAAACATACTACAAAGTCAAGAATGGGCTAGAAATCCGTTATGTGGATGTTATCAGTCTGTACCCCTACATTTCTAAGTACGGCAATTTCCCTATAGGTCACAAAAAATTGTATTTGGGTGTAGACTGTCCACTTAAGTGTTTGAAAAGGAATGGGATTATAAAATGTAAGGTTCTATCTCCCAGGAAAATCTACCATGCAGTTCTTCCGTATAAGAGCAACTACAAACTGATGTTCCATTTGTGTTCTGTTTGTGCCCATACTATCAATCAAAGCAACTGAGTACACGCTGATGAGGAGAGATGTAAAGTTGGAACATGGGTGATGAATGAGGTTAGCAAAGCCTTAGAGATGGGTTATGTTTTCATGAACGTGTTTGAGATTTGGGAATATGAAGTAACATTCTTTGACAGAGATATCAATTCAGGATGTCTTTATTCAGTGTGTTATAATATGTTCCTGCAATTGAAACAAGAATCGTCGGGCTACACATCATTGGTTCAGAGTGAGGCTTAAAAGGACAAATATATCGAGGACTACTGGCGGGCAGAGGGAATTGCTTCGGTCAAAA
>Ga0209755_10005767_pt1 | contig 13948 bp, 12 predicted proteins | sample TergutCo191P1_FD_187301 | JGI IMG/M metagenome (GOLD analysis project Ga0209755, IMG submission 187301) | Cornitermes sp. P1 segment gut microbial communities from Petit-Saut dam, French Guiana - Co191P1 (SPAdes) (version 2) | ecosystem: Host-associated > Arthropoda: Insects > Digestive system... | reverse complement strand
CTCAATATCGACGTTTCCTCTCTGCTTGGGCAAAAGTCCCACTATCTTATGGTACTGCTCTTCGTTTAGGTACATTCCCTAATCTTATAGGGGGATGTCGGTTTAGAATAGTGCTAACACGCCCTAGGGGCGATTGTATCACAGCTAAAAAGGTTCGTTCATGTGTTTGTCGTGGCATTGCCTCGGTGCTTTACCCGAATAGGTAGACAAAAAGAAAAGCGGAAGGTAGAACAGGAAGGAGAGGGAAAGCATGGGAAAACAGAGTGCGCCGAGGCGCGAGTACACGAGGGAATTCAAGGTGGAGGCCGCGGCACAAAACCCCAGGAACGCGGCGGGGATATCCAAGGGAACGCGCCATCTTGTCAAAAGATTTATACGAGGATCCCACCTCGGACAAAAACGTACCCTTGACACGAAGAGCGTAAACCCGGACATTACTTACATGCGACAGGCAACAAAAATTGACCCCTCTAGGATAAAGGCCCTGGCCATCGATCTTGACGGCACAATGCTCCTGCCGGATTCCACACTTGGAACTCGCACGGTGCGGTGTCTCAGGCGGCTGGTGGCCGACGGGATTCAGGTTATAGTCTGCACCGGCAGGGCCTCGGAAGCGTCCCGCCGCTACTGCGAGGCCATAGGCGCACAAGGGCCGATGGTGTTCTTCAACGGGGCCATCGTCGCCGAAATGCCCGACGCAAGGCCCGTCAGTTTCGGCATACTGCCCCTCGACGTGGTTGGCTACGGGGCCGACGTTGCCAGGGGCATGGACGTGCACTACCAGGTGTTCTTCCCTCCCTCATGCGATCCCGAAAACGGGGAAAACCGGAGGGAGACGCTGGTAATCGAAAAACGACGGGGCGAATCGGAATTTTACCAAAACCATACAGGCATGGTGCCAGTCGTGGCGGACTTAAAGGAGATGGCCGTCTCGCCCGATCTGCCGGGGGCCGTCAAGGCAATGTTCATCGTCGATCCTATGCGGCATGGGGAAATCCGCCTGAAAATGTCCGAACGTTTCGGCGAGCGTATCTACATGACTCGCACCCATCCCACATTTCTGGAAGTGATGGACGCAAGGGTATCCAAAGGCGAGGGCCTGAAAACCGTAATGAAACTTAGGGGCCTTAACCCCGACGAAGTGATTGCCTTTGGCGACGAGGAAAACGATCTGCCCATGTTCGCCGTCGCCGGCTTCTCGGCGGCCCCGTCCAGTGCCAGGGAGAAAGTGCGTGAGGCGGCGGACTTCGTCTTCGGCTCCAATGCCGAGGAAGGCCTTGCCGCCTTCCTGGAAGAGCTGTTTGGGGTGGGGGAGCACCCCGATCCCTAAAACCTGTAGGTAAACGCCGCCACGACGCGGTGGAATTCCAGACGCTGCGGATTGGAAGTGTCGAGGGTACGATTGGTGAAGTGCAGATCCTCCCAGTTCGGCTCGGTGAAATTCCTCCGTGTACGAAGCTGGGTAATAAGGGCAATCCCAAAACGTTCGGTTACGGCGAAACTAAGGACACAGGAAAAAGTCCAGCGTAGCCTGTCATCCCCCCACCGGTATCCGCCTGGCATCTCGGTTAGGAACAGATCCGCCTCGGCCATTAACGCCACCATGTCAAGTCGAAGGGGCATCTGGTACCCGATAAGCAGGTTGCCGCGATAGCTGAGACCGTTGCGGTTTTCCCCGTCGTCGTTCTCGAAGAACCAGGCTTCGCCGTCCCTTGCCCGCGAGTAGGCGGCGTAGCTGATTTCGTGGAAACTCCTGAAGATTACGTGATTCCACTCCCCTGGGAAAAACACGGCCAAATCCCCCTGAAGCGCCGCCCCCATACGTGCCTGCCAGAGAAGGCCGTCAAAGGCGTTTCCGTCATGCTCGCCAATTCCGTGTTCATCCGCACGGTTAATCCCTATCCCGTGAATATGGCTGTCGAAAAGGTTGATGCTCCACCCCGAACCGATTCTGCCGCCTGCGACAACCTCGATGAACGCGATGGGTGTCCAGACCGCATTTGCGGTAAGGTGAAAATCGACAGGGGTAATTTCCACGCCGGGGGTAATGACGATGTTGTTGCCCCGTGTCAGTGGGCTATCCCCCTGTAGGAATGGAATGGTATAACGCCAGTTGAAGCCAAACTTCGCCGCCGGCGAGCTTGTAACTTGCAGGAAAACCCCGGGGGAAGAGTCTATACCGCCAGTGTCGGGGGCATTTCCAACCTGCGGCTCCTCTGCGAAAAGTAACTGTGCAAACAACGGCAACAGCAAGATAAGAGCCGTCTTCTTCATGATCATATGTCTCCTTGGTTTAGTGGCCTATGCAAGTATATCCTGTTTTGCCGGCAAATTCCACCGAAACTTGCAAACCGGCAAAAGGTGTGGGAAAATGTCACATGGAAGTCAAAATAAACATGTCGCTGGGGGTGGCATCCGCTGCTACCCAGATTGAGGGCGGCGACCATGGCCACACATGGAACGATTGGTATCGAAAGGGGCATATCAAGGACGGCTCGAATCCGGCCAGGGCGAACGACCACCTGAACCGCTGGAAAGAGGACATAGACCTTATGGCGGACATGGGTATCCGCGATTACCGGCTTGGTCTGGAATGGGCCCGTATCGAGCCGGAAAGGGGCCGCCACGACGAGGCCGCCGTGGAATGGTACCGCCGCCTGCTTGCCTACATGAAAAGCCGGGGGATTGCGCCACTGCTGACGCTCCATCATTTTACGAACCCGATGTGGTTCGAGGACTCCGGCGGTTTTGCAAATCCTTCCAACATTCCTGTCTTCCTGGATTTTGTCGGGTACGCCGTCGGGCGGTTCGGCGATCTTGTGAACGAGTATGTGACGATTAACGAACCGAACGTCTTCGCCGTCCAGGGATACCACGCCGGCACGTTTCCGCCGGGCATTCGCTCTATGCGGACGGCCCTGCGAGTGCAGTCCGCCATGGCCTCCTGCCACATCCTTGCCTACGACCTTATCCATGGACTTCGCCGGGAAGCAGGCCACACGGACACCAAGGTCGGCTTCGCCCACCATGCCAGGGTCTTCCAGCCTAAGTCGAAGGGGAACCCTTGGCATTCCCTGTGCGCCCGACTTGTGGATCGCATGTTCCAGGGCTCGCTGGCCCGTGCCTGTCTTCTCGGGCGTTTCGCCTTTCCCGTAAAACCCTACGGCGGTGTAAAGCCGGGCGAGTACGCCGACTTCCTGGGGCTTAACTACTACACCCGCTCGTCCGTGTCATCCCTCGCCGACGGCATGGGGGATGGGGTGCCGATCAACGATCTTGGTTGGGAGATATACCCCAATGGAATAGCCGTCTGCGCCGGCGAGCTTCACGGATTGCTGCCTCGCCCAATCTACGTCACCGAGAACGGCACCTGCGACAACGCCGACACCTTCCGTAGCCGCTACATCTACGAGCACCTGAAAGCCCTAGCCGAATCCGGCCTACCCGTCGAGCGGTACTACCACTGGTCGTTCACCGACAATTTCGAATGGTGCGAGGGCGAGGAGGCACGCTTTGGGCTGGTTCATGTGGATTACGGGACGCAGAAACGGACGGTCAAAAAAAGCGGACGCTTCTTCTCCGCCATAATCGAGAACGGAGGCGTTACGGGGGAAATGTATTCGGAATATGTCGCGGCGGAGGGGTATAAGCTGTGATTAGTGTCCTTGACAATATTTTCCGCCTGCAAACGACCGACACGGAATACATCTTTCGAAGGACAAAGCACGGTCACCTTGAACACGTCTACTACGGCGCACGGCTGGACTCGCCCGACATCGAGGCCCTCGCTCCCAAGCGTACGGCCCAGGCAGGATCCACCGTGGCCTACGACCGCGAGGATCCGCTGTACTGCCTGGACACCATGTGCCTTGAGTGGTCGGGCATAGGCAAGGGGGACTACCGTTATTCCCCGGCGGAAATCAAAATGCCCGACGGAAGTTTTGTTAGCGATTTTGTCTACGAAAGCCACGCCGAAAAACAGGGAGCCGTTCCCCCTGAAACGCTTCCCTCGGCCCGTCCTTCCGCGAACGGGGAATGCTCATCCCTGTTGATAGAACTGCGAGATACGGCTCGCAACGTTCGGCTCACCCTTGTTTACACGGTGTACGAAACCGCGAACGTCATTAGCCGCCGTGCGGTGATTGAAAACCATGATGCCTCGCCACTGGTGATCCGCCGCCTACTGAGCATGTCGGTTGACATGCCAAACGCCGGCTATAGCCTGGTAACCTTCGACGGGGACTGGGCCAGGGAGGCGCACAGGCACGACAGGCCGCTACGGTACGGCGTGTTCATGAACGAAAGCCGGACGGGTGCCAGCGGCAACAAGCACAACCCGGGCTTTCTGCTCCATGAGAACGGCGGCGGCGAAAGCCATGGCAGGGCCTACGGCTTCAACCTTGTGTACTCCGGCAACCACCTTGGCTTTGTCGAACTCTCCGGTCACGACCTTGTAAGGGTGGGCCTGGGCATAAGTCCGCATTGTTTTGAATGGACGCTCAATGTCGGGGAGCGTTTCGAGACCCCGGAGGCCGTCATGACCTTCAGCGATGCTGGGCTGAACGGCCTTAGCCGCAACTTTCACGATTTTGTCAACAATAACGTCATCCCCGAAGCCTGGCGGTGCAGGGATCGTCCCGTCCTGTACAATTCCTGGGAACCCTGCTTCTTCAAATTTACCCAGGGCAGGCTCCTGCGCCTTGCCGGCCTGGCGAAAAAGCTCGGCATGGAACTCTTTGTCCTTGACGACGGCTGGTTCGAGGGTAGGGATAACGACAGGGCTGGACTAGGCGACTACACGCCCAACCGCCGCAAATTCCGCCGTGGGATCGGGAATTTTGCCCGAAAAATACGCTCGAAGGGCCTGGAATTCGGCATCTGGTTCGAACCCGAAATGTTGAACGAGGATTCAAACCTTTTCCGCCGTCATCCCGAGTGGGCCGCCTCTGGACAAGACGGGCGTGAGCCGACGCTGGGCCGCAACCAGCTTGTCCTCGACCTCTGCAATCCAGCCGTGCGTGACTACATCGTCGAGCAGGTTTCCGGGGTTATAGACGAGACGAGGGCTACCTACGTTAAGTGGGACATGAACCGCCACATAAGCGAGTTCCATTCCACGCACATCCAGGGACAGGGCGAGTTTTTCCACCGCTACATACTCGGTCTGTATGACGTGCTGCGGCGCGTCTTCGGGCCTAGGCCGTGGGTGCTTCTGGAAAGCTGCTCCTCCGGCGGCAACCGCTTCGACCTTGGGATGCTCTGCTTTTCCCCGCAGGTTTGGACATCGGACAACACGGATCCCGTCGAGCGGCTTAAAATCCAGGGCGGTCTGTCGTACCTGTATCCGCAGTCAACTATGGGAGCGCACGTATCCGATGCGCCGCACCAGCAAACATTGCGGAACACGCCTCTTTCCACTCGATACAACGTGGCCTGCTTCGGCTGCCTGGGCTACGAGATGGATCTGCGTTTCCTAAGCCCCGTTGAGAAACGTGAAATAAGGGAACAGATTGCGTTCTATAAAGCCCACCGAAAGACCTTTCAGTACGGAAGTTTCGAACGACTGGACTACCACAAGGCCAACAAGGTCGTCTGGATGTGCAGGGGGGAGGGGGGTACCATTGTCGGGTTTTTCCAGACCCTTGCCGATGTTGGTGAAGGGCCTGACATCCTGCGTATTCCTGGCCTTGAAAGCGACAGGGTTTATCGCCTTGGCACCAGGGCGCAGCGGCTGTACATAAAACGATTCGGCGGCCTTGTCAAACACATACTGCCCCTAGCGTTGAACCCCGACGGCTTTATCCTACGGACGGCGAACCGCTGGCACGCCCTGACCGACTGCGTTGAAACCTACGATTGCCGTGGCAGCACCCTTGCCGCTGGGGTCTTGCTGAACAGCCAGTTCATGGGCAGCCATTACAATGAAAGGACAAGATTGCTGGGCGACTACGGATCGAACTTGTATACGATTGACAACTGGGCAAAGGGTGTTAAAGTGACGACAAGATGGCAGGCGGAATGACGATAATCCGTGGCGGTTACATTGTGGACGGTTCTGGCTCGGCTGGGTTCATGGGCGACATAATTGTCGAAAACGGAATCATCGTTGACATTGCCAGGGGCGGTGTTCCGAATGTCGCTGGGGAAGTCGTTGATGCCATCGGCAAAATCGTCTGTCCGGGTTTCATAGACATGCACCGCCACTGCGACGTAGCCGCACTAAGGGAAGGCTTCGGCTCCCTGGAACTTAGGCAGGGAATAACCACCTGCATTGCCGGCAACTGCGGAATGGCCCCGGTGCCGAACAACCCCGAAACCAGGCAACAACTCGAGGATTACCTTCTACCATGCCTTGGCCATTTCGCCGAGGAAACATTTACCACCCATGGCGAATATGTCCAAAGGCTGCAATCAAAATCCCTGCCGCTGAACATGGGTTTTCTCGCTGGTATGGGTGCGCTGCGCATAGCAGCAAAGGGCTTCGAGTCTTCCCCCTACACAAAATCGGAAATGCAAAAGGCCCAATCCCTTTTGACCGATGCCTTGGATACTGGTGCCTTCGGCCTTTCCATCGGCCTGATGTACGTTCCCGAGATTTACTCCGACATGGACGAAATTGCAACCCTGGCGAAAGCGATATGTGGTAGGGGAATACTTGTCGCCCATATGCGCCACGAAACCGACGGGCTTGTGTCCGCGGTGGAAGAGGTTGTCGCTATCGCTAAAAAGGCGGAAGTTCCGCTTGAGATTAGCCATTTTAAGGCGGCGGGGCGCAAAGCCTGGCACGGGGTGCTGCATCGTGCAATTGAACTTATCGAAAAGGAACGGGCCGTGGGAACGGATGTTGCCGTTGACTTTTACCCATACGACTGCGGATCCTCCACAATGATGCAGATGATTCCCCCCTCATACTTCGCCGGCGGAATCGAAAAGGCCGTTGCTGGTATGGATAAGCCTGAAAACGTTGACAGAATTCGCAAGCTTCTCGATCAGGGTGAAACGGGTTGGGACAATCTTTCAAAAACCATCGGCTGGGATCGCACGGTTATAAGTGCTGTTTCCTTGGACGAGAACAAAAAGTACATTGGCAAAACCGTAAGCGAGGCCACCGCCGAGACTGGTGCCGGGGACGAGGCGGCATTTGTTACCCGTCTGTTGTTTAGCGAGAAAGGGAAGGTCGGCATTATCAACCGTAGCATGTCGCCAGAGGACATCGACACAATCGTCCGCCTTCCATATTCATCTCTGGTATCGGATGCCCTTTACGGGGACATGAAAACGTCGCACCCACGTTTGACGGGGGCATTCCCTCGCTTCCTTCGGGACTTCGTTGTCGAGCGCAAGGTTGTTTCCATGGAGGAAGGTATTCGCAAAATGACCAGTGCCCCTGCCGCCATTATGGGCTTTAAGGATAGGGGGCTTTTGGTACCTGGAATGCGTGCGGATATCCTTGTTTTCGATCCGAAGGAATTCCGCGACGAGTCGGATTACGTTGAACCAATGCGGGAGGCATCGGGTCTTGAGCTTTGTCTCCTTGGCGGTACAAGGGTGGTTGAGAAAGGTCGAGTAACAAGGTATGATGCAGGAAAATGTGAAAAAAGGCCGTAGCGTTTGCTTGCGCAAAATCATTGCATGACAACGCAGGGCAATGGCTTTTGTACTGGAGAACACGATGATCAAGCTTGATGAGGCACTGAGGAAGCATAATCTTTCCATGCCGAATCCACCGGCAAAAGGCGGCATATACGATCCAGTAAAGGAATTTGGCGAAAACCTTTGCTATCTTTCCGGATGCACGCCTACCTTCAACGGCGAGGCAATATGGCAGGGAAAACTCGGGGCCCAGATAACCGTGGAAGAAGGGCAGCGGGCCGCCAAATTCTGTGCGCTAAACCTTTTGGCAAATATTCAGGCGGCTTACGGCAGTCTTGAAAAGATCAAACGTATTGCCAAGATGCTTGTTCTTGTGGCTGGCACGGATACTTTTTACGAGCAGCCCAAGGTGGCAAACGGCGCAAGCGAGCTTTTCGTCGATATTTTTGGCGAGGAAATCGGCCTCTGCGCCCGTTCCGCCATCGGCGTGAATGCGCTGCCTGGAAACGCCCCTGTGGAAATCGAGCTTTTAATCGAACTGAAACAATAAGCTGGGTTGGAGTGCCAATGAAGGACAGCCAGGATTATCATTTTTGCGAGGAAGATTCGGTCGAATCGCCGTCCCTGGTGTATTACCTGGATCGAATCGAGAAAAATACCGACAAGGTGATTGCCATGACAGGCGGCGCGGAACGCCTATGGCCGCACGTAAAGACGCACAAAATGGCCGCCATGGTGCGTATGCAGATTGCCCGTGGGATCAATCGCTTCAAATGTTCGACAATCGCCGAGGCGGAAATGTGCGCAAGGGAAGGGGCCGCCCATGTCCTGGTTTCCTACCCGTTGATAGGGCCTGCGGTCGCTCACTTTTTTCGCATACGCAAACGCTACGCCAAAACCCGTTTTTGGGCAATGGGGGATGACCTTGGGCAGCTTGGAAATCTTGGCAAAAATGTTTGCGGTGATTCACTGGATACCCTGATTGACGTAAACCTTGGCATGAATCGCACGGGCGTTTCGTTGGATGCCCTTGGGGAATTCTACCTTGCCGCGGACAAAATCGAAGGGCTTAGGGTAGTGGGCCTGCACTGTTATGACGGACATCTTGATATCAGCGACATTGGCAAAAGAAGGGTGGAGGTTTCCGGCAAACTGGAAGAGCTTTGGGCGGTAAAGGCCTTTCTGGAAAAACACGGAAAGGAACCCAGGGTTCTTGTGATGGGCGGAACCCCGACCTTTCCCCTGCACAAGGAAACACCAGGCGTGTATCTTTCCCCTGGGACAATTTTTGTCAATGATTTTGGCTATGCTACCAAATTCCAGGATTTACCCTTTCAGGCAGGGGCGGCAATCCTGACAAGGGTTATAAGCCACCCAGCCCCAGGGCTTTTTACGCTGGACACCGGCCATAAAGCAATATCCGCCGACAAAACCGAACGTGGGGCAATCGCCGACTTGCCGGATGCCAAGCCGATTGCCCACAGCGAGGAACACTGGGTTTGGAGTACCGAAAGCGAGATGACACCGGCCATAGGAACAGTGCTGTACATCATACCCAGCCACATATGCCCCACCACGGCACTTTACCCAGGTGCCCATGTGGTAACCGATGGGAGGCTTACCAGTTACTGGGAAGTAACTGCAAGAAACCGTTTCCTTTAGCTCTTAAGGTTGTCTTTCCAAATTACCACAACCCATCACCCCAAGGCCGAAGTATCCACCGTTTCGTCAAGCTCACGTCCGCCTTCCATGTACAGTCCACGTCTGGCGATTTTGTCGCCCTTCATCTCCTGGTAGGCATACTTGTAAACATCGTTGATAAGCTTGTTCGGCACTACAACCACGCCGTCGCCGTCGGCGACAATCAGGTCGTCGGGATATATCGCAACGCCACCTATCGCTATGGGAATGTTTTTTTCAAGATAGCGTATGCGCGCCTGATCCATGGGCTGCGAGACGTGCTTCGTGAACACCGGGATTTTCTGGAGTATCACCTCGTCCGTGTCCCTTACGCCGCCGCCGTTCAGTAGAAAACCAACCGCACCCTTGTTCGTGCAGTTAAGGGTATTGTTCGATCCCAGCAGGCCGACATCAAGACCGCATATGTCCAGGCAGACAAAGTCTCCGGGGATGATGTCGTCCACCCACTTGTCCGTACAGACGTTGCCGTAATACCAGCCGACCCACTCGGTATACTCGTCGCCGGTAACCCTGGGAACCGGCCCTTCGTAGGGAAGGTAACGGGCCGTGCGTGCGAATCCTATGGCACGGGTTCGCCAAAGCGGCTTTATGCTGTGGTGCACCGTGCCGTAATGCTGGTAGCCGCACCAGTCCATGCCGTCCCGTACGTCGGTTACGCGAAAATCTTTGTACATTTCCAGTATTTCCTGCCTGTTCATAAAGAACCCTCCTTGCCGGCCGTAAGTTCCAAAATGCCGTCCTTGTTTTTGATTCTGCCAAAAGCGAACCCATCCATTTCGGCGATGACGATTTCACACAGGTAAAGAATCCTGCAGCCATGCTCCAGGTGTCCGGCGTAGGCGTATTCGTGATCGGAAATCACCATATGCAGATGGGGGGAACCGTTTGCGATGATGCCGTCTATCGAGGCTATCTCCAACGGTTTGTCATCCCATTTTTCAAAGTGATTGACCGGCGGAAGCCCCGTCGTCATTACCATGTGCAGGACGCAATGGTCTAACGTGCCGATCCCCGAAACGACGGCGGCGTTGCGGATATTCTCGCTTTTGACAAAGTTTTCGATGCTTTCCAGAAGGTAATCCCCCCTGTCCAGCCGCAGAATATGGACTTTTCCGAACGTGCCACCCGTGAATGCCTCCATTGGGCCTCCCCTTTTATGCGATTTACACAATCATAGCACAAAGACGTGATTCGTCAAGCCCTGATAAAAATACTGGAGGCCTGGCCAAAACCATGCTATAATCCTGATAGCTAGCAATCGAAAAAAGGAAAAACCTATGGGAACTGACCTAAAACGCAACCGCCTGACCTTTGGCCTCGGTACCATCGGGCGGGACATGATTTACTCGCTTATCAGCATGTTTCTCATCTATTATCTTACCGTCGTCATAGATCTTCCCACGGCCACGATGTGGTGGGTGGCCGGCTTCATCCTTGTCGCCAGGGTGTTCGACGCACTCACAGATCCGGTGATGGGTTTCATCGTTGACAACACCAACACTCGCTGGGGCAAGTTCAAGCCCTGGATTGCCCTGGGTGCTACGGCGACGGCGGTGTTTACCGTGCTGCTCTTTACGGACTTTGGTCTGGAGGGGGCGGCCTTTGTCGTCATGTTTGCGGTGCTGTATTTTTTCTGGGGCATCGGTTTTACGGCAAACGACATTTCATACTGGTCGATGCTTCCGTCGCTCAGCACCGGCCAGAAGGAGCGCGAGAAGATAGGGGCCGTCGCCAGAATCTGCGCCAACGGGGGAATGTTCTTCGTGGTCGCCGGTATCATGCCGCTTACCGCGATGCTGGGGCGGAACTTCGGCGGCCTGCAACAAGGCTGGTTCGTGTTCGCCATTATCGTAACGGTAATAATGTTGGGGGGCCAGTGCATAACCCTGTTCGGCGTTAGGGAGCCCAGGCGCTTTTCCGGAAAAAGGCAAAGCACCAGTCTGCGGGAGCTTCTGCGAGTGATATACAAAAACGATCAGCTTTTTGTTACCGCCATTGCGATGTCGCTTTTCATGATCGGCTACGTTACCACTACAAGCTTCGGCCCGTTCTTTTTCAGGTTTGTCTACGGCAATGCGGAGATGTTTTCGATATTCGCCCTTATACTTGGCGTAACGCAGATTACGTCCCTTGCCGTCTTTCCATTGTTCTCGAAACGCTTCGACCGCAAAACGCTGTACACTGCGGCGATTGCGCTTATCACTGTCGGCTACCTGGTTTTCTTTTTCGCCCCGGTATACACCATGCCGTTCATCGCCACGGCTGGGGTTTTGATTTTCGTAGGTCAGTCGTTCGTGCAACTTTTGATGTTGATGTTTCTTGCGGATTCGGTGGACTACGGGCATTGGAAGTTGGGGAAACGCAACGACAGCATAACCTTTTCGCTACAGCCGCTCATCAACAAAATGGGCGGGGCGATTGCCAGCGGCGTGGTTTCCTTCGTGGTGATTCTCTCCGGCATTCATGGCATCGCCGCCGACGGCGGGCCGGAGGACGTTTCGGAGGAAGGGATGGTGATGATACGAATCGCCATGCTGCTTTTTCCGCTGGTGTGCATTGTGGTAAGCTACGTCATCTGGCGGTCGAAGTATAAGATTGACGGCGTTTTTTACGACAAGATACTTTCCGATTTGCGTGAAAGGGGGGAGCTGAAGGATGAGGCTGGGTCTTGAAAGCCGCCTGCGTGACGTTTGCGCCCATCCGCTTGGCCGTGACATAATCGACAAACTTCTATTGCAGACGGGAAAACCTGCATGGCTTGTTGACAACCCGATTTCTGGAAGCCTGAAACTGGGGACGATCAAAAAGCTGGCAGGCGGTCGTGTCGGTGCCGGCTTCTTTGACGCACTGCTTAGGCTTCTCAATTCCGAAACGGGCGTACTGGAAAACGCCGAGGGAAAAAACCTGCCTGCCTGGTGGAAGGAGGCGGTGTTCTACCAGGTTTATCCCCGAAGCTTTACACCAAACGGTCTTAAGGGAATCCTGTCGAAGCTTGACTGCCTGAGGGAACTCGGCGTGGATGCCGTATGGCTGAGTCCGGTGTACGACTCCCCGAATGACGACAACGGTTACGACATACGTGACTACCGAAGGATCATGCGTGAGTTCGGCGACATGGACGATATGAATGCGCTGATTGCAGGCCTGCACGAACGGGGCATGAGGCTGGTCATGGATCTCGTGGTCAACCATACCTCGGATGAGCACCCCTGGTTTCAATCCGCATTGAACGATGAGAATTCCCCTTACCGTGATTTTTACTTTTTCCGCAAGGTGGACGGCGATGGCAATACAAAGCCGCCGAACAACTGGACTTCCTTCTTCGGCGGTTCCGCCTGGAACTACTACGAAGAACGCAATGTCTGGGCGTTGCACCTGTTCTCAAAAAAACAGATGGATCTGAACTGGGACTGCGCCGCCCTGCGTGAGGAAGTTTATGCGATGGTGCGCTGGTGGCTGGAAAAGGGCGTTGACGGCTTTCGTCTGGATGTTGTCAATTATATTTCCAAGACCCATGGACTGCCCGACGGCGATCCTTTCATCGGCACACTCATGGGCTACACCGGGGTCGAGCACTATTTCTGTGGCCCTAAGCTCCACGAACATCTTAGGGAACTTCGTGCCAAGGTTTTCGAACCGCACGGTGCCTTCTCGGTGGGGGAAACGCCAGGCATCGGCGTTAGTGTAGGGCGGCTTTTGACCGACGATTACCGGCACGAGCTGGATCTGATTTTTTCGTTCGATCACCTGGAAATGCCGGGCCGCACCCGTTTCGACGATTACCGCTACGATCTGTCGTACCTGAAACGCTTTTACGTCACGCACCTTAACGCCGACCGTGGTCACGGCTGAAACACGCTTTTTTTCAATAACCATGACAACCCCCGAATGCTGTCCAAGATCGATCCCGAAGGCAGGTACGGCGAGCCTCTTGCAAGGCTTCTTGCGATCTTGCAGCTTACTCTACGGGGAACGCCTTTTCTCTACCAGGGGGACGAAATAGGCATGAGGAACGGAAGCTTTGCGTCCATCGATGAGATTCAGGACGTGGAAAGCCTGGGCCTTTATGCCGAGCTTGTCAAAACCATGCCTGCCGGCAAGGCCCTCAAACGTGTGCTTGCCGGAACCAGGGATCACGCCCGTATATCCCTGCCCTGGGACGAAATCGACCGCCAGCGTGGCAGGGAAGATTCCCTGTGGAATTTTTACAAAAACATTATCACCCTGCGCCGTTCCTCGCAAGCCCTGGTGTACGGGGAACTTGCCTTCCTGCACCCTGGGGACAGAACCCTGCTGGCTTACACTCGCCGCCTTGCAGGCGAACACTTTTACGTCGAGGCAAACCTCGGCACGGGTCGCCGCCGCAGTCGGGCCTTACCCGGTGCGGAATTGCTGGCAAGCAATTACTCTGGACAGTCAGCCGTTCTGCGGTCTTACGAGGTACGTGTGTATTGTACTAAAAGCTAGGAGGTCATGGGCAAAACTTGTTGCAACCACCCCAGAATAGGGCACAGGACGCTTGTGGAGGAGGCCACTGAAAAAACCTCGTTTTTTCGTTCTAAAAGCCGGGGGTTACAAGTTTATCCACAAGATGACGCATGGACGCTTCTTGATGACCGGGAAGATAAAATTGGCTCGAGGCAAGTGGGGAGCC
>Ga0209755_10005766_pt1 | contig 13949 bp, 15 predicted proteins | sample TergutCo191P1_FD_187301 | JGI IMG/M metagenome (GOLD analysis project Ga0209755, IMG submission 187301) | Cornitermes sp. P1 segment gut microbial communities from Petit-Saut dam, French Guiana - Co191P1 (SPAdes) (version 2) | ecosystem: Host-associated > Arthropoda: Insects > Digestive system... | reverse complement strand
CCCCCCCAAAAAAAAAAAGTCTGCTAAAAACATTTTACTCTTGATTTCATACAGTTAATACACTACACGTGTCAGAATCTAGCTACATTTTCCAATGGTGTCACTGTCTCCATCTTCACGGTCAGTTCCTTTATCTTCCTCGCACTCACTTCTAATTTTCCCATCGTCTTCACTGCCATTCCACAACATATCATCAATCCCATCCATTGCATTGGATATACAGCACTTCTTAAAAGCCTTCACAGACACATATAGTGAGATGCACTGCCATGCCATTATGATCCACACTGACTAAGAAGTACATTTATATTTCTTGGCTTATCAACGTACTTGAACCCATGAAGATACACAGTTTTCTCCACAGATGATGTTATTGGTGTTAAGATTTTAGATATATGTCTTCTGGATTTCTCTGTTATGTTTGCAGTGTAATCAGTCTTGAGTTCTTGGCTCTTTTTATGGTTTTTAATTTGTTGATTGGTCCAGCTTTTATTTTTGATCCTTGTAGTTAAGTTTGAATTTTTCAGTAGCTATTTTCCTGTTACTACTCTTGGTGTAGATATTTTCTTATGTGCAAATCATGAGTTGCTGTTTCTGTGATGCCCAGTGACTGAGAATAACTCAGTCTAAGGGGTCCACCAGGTTAGGTGCTTCTGTGCTTATAAATGGAAACAGAGCCAGCTTATGAAATGTTATGCTTTTTGAAAAATAAGGCAATGGGCAAAATCTTCTCAAAAAAGAAGATTGTGTTAGTTGACTTAAGTCATGCTCTGTTCTTTTGGATTTCTTGACCCTGAAGAAGGGACCAGTAGGTTGTCCCAAAATATTGATAAGGAATTACCATTCAGTGCTGCATAATATCTCAGAACAGTAGATTTGGCGATGGAGGCCATGGTCCTGTTTGGCGCAGTGTAGTTCGGCACTTCTTAAACAAATTGATAGTGACCTCATGTATTTGAACATCAAATTTGAGGGAAAAGCCTCATCTTGCATTCGAGTAACTACAGTATTCTCTTCCTCTTGAGTTAAATGTATCATTTGAATTAACCACTGTATGCAATGGCTTCTTGTTGTCCTTGTTTCAATGTGCAGTGTTGTGTGCGACTTCTAATTGTGAAACACACTGATTTCACTTCTGTGACAGGTCACTTAGCAGTACGTAATGTTCCTTAATTTGTTCACTGTACTGTACATGCTGCATTATGTACTAACTGTTACGAATAATAGGCACTCAGATTATGGACATATGTTTGTGCATGTTACATTAGAAATGGGTATCATTTTGTTACATATGTAGTAGGAAGTAAAAATATGTGAATGCAATTCATTTGGCATGTGGTTTTGAGATTTGACATCAGCCTAAAGAGATTGTAAGACAGCTTGTGTGAGACAAAGGTATAAGGGGTATAGAATTGAAGGAACTGAGAATTTTGCATGTATGGTTACATTAAGGAAGGGAGGTAGTTCTGGACTGGAGTCTTCAGAGGGGTAGAAATGGAGGGAGATGAAGAAAAATGCTTAAGAGAGAAGAAATCTGTAAGAGAAGACAAAACGTGGTACAGGGTTAAGCACTTGGCCATGAATGAGAACTGGGTGTCATGTGCTTCTCCTAGGAGCATAAGGAATTGACGAATGATGGTAGATTTACATAGAGCATACTGTTACTGTTTTTTTAAATACTTGCTTTCTTGGAACATACGCAACTTGTAAGAGTGAAGAAGGCTGGTGTGTGTCATATCATAGTACAGTTGGGTTCTGTGAGGCACAGTTTTGGTAGTTGTTAGATTAAGGGAGCTTCTTGATTTTAGGAGATAGAGTATTTCCTGTCAAAAATCATCATTTCCACATTTGTGTACACTTGCTGGTCACATTTTTAGTTCTCATTATCTTGCATTGTCATAGAGACGGAGTGGTATTTCATCTCCACGAGAACAGTCACCATTGCAATTGGATCAGGAGACAGGAAAGCAGCTTATGGTATCACAGCTGAAGGATGATGAAAGTTTCAGTGGCATGGAGCAAAAGGCAGGTTTTAGTACTCCACGGTCCAGCATTTCCTCCCTGGGCCAAGTAAAGTCTGTTGATCTAGGCACCCCAATCCTACAGCATGGTTCTCCATACACCTGCCTACCCAATCCTGAAAAGTTTTCACATGATATCTGTGATGTTATAAATTTTGAGAATTTACCTGATTCTACTGGTAAATATGAAAAAATGAGTAAACTTATTCATAAAGTTCGGACAGTTGTGACACAGATACAGCAAGAGGATGATGATTATGAAGGTGGATGGCAATGACCCAAACCTGGCACACTGTATGTAAGTGGTCAACTACTGGAGCAGACACGTACAGTATTGGCTGAGTGAAATATTCCACGTAAGTGATGGTGATAAAGGGATCAGGAAGAATAAATGGATACATTGGAGTAATAAAAGTTAATGTATGTGCTTCTGTATTTGATCTGTAGTGTATGTGTGTGTGGGTGGGCGGGCACACATGTATGTCCAATTTTTTATCTCCCCCCCTCCATCTCTCACTGTATCCCCTCCCCCCTATGTAATTGGGCATAGCTGAATATTTGTAGATATATTTTCAGCATGAGGTTGTAAATGGACTTTGACCTGGGCCAGAAAATTGACATGACAAGGTTTATTCTTGTTTGCAGTAAGTTAATATGCCTCTTGAATGAAGGGGATACATTTGATGTGCACTGGTATAGTAAACATTTCTACTTTTTGGTCTGCAGAAATAATAATTTTCATACTGTTTCTGTGTGTTTGCTTATTATAGGTATTGTAATTTTTTACTTTATCATTTGGTTTGGTATAGACTGTTATCAAGTGTTCTGCCTTACAGTGATTATTTTATATTTTTACTTTAACTGAATTTTTTTATTTCTTCATTGAACTTAATGGGGCACGCGGTGGCGCAGTTGGTTGTGGCACTGTGCTACAAGTCGGAAGGTTTGATTCCTGATGGTGTCATTTGAATTTTTCATTGACATCCTTCTGGTCACACTTTGGCCTTGGGGTTGACTCAACCTCTAACACAAATGAGTGCCAGGAATATTTCCTGGGGGGTAAAGGTGGCCGGTGTATAGGGCTGACAACCTTACCACCTTCATGTGCCGAATGTCTTGAAATTTGGGAGCCTTAGCCCCCTGGAACCCTCTGGGCCTGTCCAGGCCTGTAATGGGATTGGTTTTTATTGAATTTAGTGGTACAACAAGGCAAAGATATTTTTGTTATATGAGAGCATTAAAGTCAGAGTGTGTTGGAGTCGTATCTTAGTGGGGGTTACGTTCCAGGGACTTTCCAAAATTGTGTATAGTCAGAATTAGCCTTGAAAGTCCCTTAAATTGCCTACAAAGTACATGTTTTGCAATGTATATGTCTATTAAGAAGAGCAGATACTAGAGAAGTAAAGTACTGTATAATTTTATTTTTACTTACATAAACAAGAGAATGATGGAAGAATAAAAGATTCTAAGCAAGAATATGTGGTCAAGATGAGTGACTTATTCCTTTTACCCATGTAATTTTCAGACAGTAATTATTATATCAAACATTTCAGCTCATGAGGGGCATCAAGGTTTGATGTCAATTCAGATGCAGGGACAGGATGTGTGTATGCTTATAGTACAAGTGTGATTCATGTCAGGATTTAAGGAAAGGTGCTGTAATATGGAAGTTTAAGGGCTGACAAATTGATGATAATGTTTCTCTGAGTCTGTAATGGCAGTCCCTTCTGTACACACTAATGTCTATAATGGTAGTCCCTTCTGTACACTAATGTCTGTAATGGCAGTCCCTTCTGTACACACTGTAATGACAGTCCATTCTGTACACACTAATGCCTGTAATGGCAGTCTATTCTAGGCACACTAATGTCTAATGGCAGTCCATTCTGTACACACTAATGTCTGTAATGGCTTTCCATTCTGTACACACTAATGTCTAATGGTAGTCCATTCTGTACACACTAATGTCTGTAATGACAGTCTATTCTGTACACACTAATATCTGTAATGGCAGTCCATTCTGTACACACTAATGCCTGTAATGGCAGTCCATTCTATGCACATTAATGTCTAATGGCAGTCCATTCTGTACACACTTAATGTCTGTAATGAAAGTCCATTCTGTACACACTAATGTCTGTAATGGCAGTCCATTCTGTACACACTAATGCCTGTAATGGCAGTCCACTTTATGCACACTAATGTCTAATGGCAGTCCATTCTGTACACACTAATGTCTGTAATGTCAGTCCAATGTGTACACACTAATGTCTGTAATGGCAGTCCATTCTGTACACAATGTCTGTAATGAAAGTCCATTCTGTACACACTAATGTCTGTAATGGCTGTCCATTCTGTACACACTAATTAATGCCTGTAATGGCAGTCCACTTTGTGCACACTAATGTCTAATGGCAGTCCATTCTGTACACACTAATGTCTGTAATGGCAGTCCAATGTGTACACACTAATGTCTGTAATGGCAGTCCATTCTGTACACACTAATGCCTGCAGTGACAGTCCATTCTTTGCACACTAATGTCTAATGGCAGTCCAATGTATACACACTAATGTCTGTAATGGCTGTCCATTCTGTACACACTAATCTAATATCTTTCCATTATTTTGTTACTTCAAACAAGATGGGTAAATACTCCTTTCATTCAGATTGGTTTTTGTTGTTCATTTGTTTAGACATGACAGTCATGGTACTGAGAACTAATAACACAGGGTGCCTTAAATGCAGGTAGGACATGCATATCCTGGGCAAGGTCTTCAGTTTCTCTAAATTGCTGTTTTTGTGCTGCTCACCTTGTATATTAGGGAAGACAGACACATGTTACTGTAATGTGTTCATATTTTGGCTGTGCAAGTGTGTCTGTCTGGGAATGATCCCACCTAAACTTAATATAGTGTGGGATCCTCAGTTTTATGTTTATGTAGTAATAATTGTTCAGCTCAGGATAGGGATAGGTGACAGGCATTTGTAAAAGCGGTAATGAACTTTTGGTTCTATAAAATGCAGAGAATTTCTTGACTAGCTGATGACCAGTCAGCTTCTCAAGAAGGGCTCTGCTCCATGGAGTAAGTAAGTAAGAATTGTTTGAAGTCACTTGAGTAACTGAGTGACATACTTTGTCATGAAGCAATATGCATGTGGGGGTGACAGATCTTTGAAATATATGCAACTTTCAGTTAAGGCAGTCTTTCTTGTGGAATGTAAAACAAGTGTACTGTATTAGGTCAATATTATGGTGATAAGCATATTTTCTATATGATGATTCAGCATAAATTTACATATAAATTCTTTATAAAAATCATAAATATATCCACCAATTATGTATGAAATTTTAGTACTATGTACAAGTTATAAAAACTGGGACTGTGAAACTTTGCAGTTACAGTGAGTGAACTCTCAGACACCAGCAAAACTGAATTTCAGTGCAAGAATTTTTTCTATGCTGTGCCAATTTACTGCGTGTTTATGTAAGAATTATTCAGTATAAAAATATAATTCTAATGAATATGTCAATTTACCACAATAAAAAGCCATCCTGCTAAGAAAAAGTATGATCACTGTAACAAAATTTGAAAAAGCGTAATTGTTGAAGAATATGACACACACTTCACAAGTTCCATCACTTATTATGCAAACAAGAAAAGGGGGGAAACAGAAAGGAGTTACAATGGACTGTAAAAGTATGCTTATTCATATTATGTTTGGTGTTAATATCAGGACTTTTGGGATCAAAATGTATAATGCATACTACTGTATATCATCCGTACTCGAGTAATGCTTGTTTCTAATGGCATAAGGTATTGGTGAGGTGGAAATTTGGTACTGTATTTGACTGGTATGTGTGATGTAATATGGTTCACATATCTTAGCTTCTCAGTTCCTTTCAGATTTCCATAGTGCCTCACAGGTTGTGTAGCAATTTAATCCTAATGTTGATGATTGCCAGGTTAAGAAATACTAGATGTCACATTAAACGCGTTCATATGAATAATTTTTTTCGTTACGCGTGACACTTCATCCATAGCAGAAAATTTTATTAATGTGTGATTTGAAGTTCTCTTTGTAATGACTGAATGAGATGTGACACCATGTCATTTGGTAGATGTGTACTACCCTAAAGGGTGCCATACCCTGTATTCTTTTTTTCTCCCCCTTAAATATTAAACATTAGCAAAACTGTTGTGATTATATTGTCTTTAAATGGTTCATGTGGAAATGATGTTGCAATGAACTGCCAATTTGATGGCATGGAATGTACGGTTTGTATTTTCATAATTCCTGGAATGGTAAAAATTAATTCTGTGCAGCTGTGAATTTCCACCAGCTGGCTCCAAGCATCTAATAGTCTATCTAAGCATGAAATGAGCAGTCGACATTGCCAGACCACATCCAAATACCCATTGGTTGATGTTGCAGCTAGCTTATCTGGTATACCTGTTGGTTGAACTTTGCATTTGAAATGGCCCAAAGTATGCTACCCTGAGATAATAAGGTTAATTCCATGTTATTGGAGGCCAAACTGTGGGTCTTGGTCCAAGAGAATTAGTACTTTTGTGCTAGGTAATGAGTACAAGATATGTGTGATCAGTTGTGTAACTTTCATGTTTTGTTATATGAAACTTATTGCTCTGAAAAGATTAGTTGGCAGAGGCAATACCAATGCTTGGCATTGATTCTGCGGAAAAGTTACGGTAGCGTAGGAAGTGGAAATTCGATTGTTCACTAATAAATTATGGTGTATTGGTTTTAGACCTATCTTGTATATATTTGTTCATTAAGGTCTTTCTAGACAATGTGAGTCCATATTTAGGCTCTGCATCATTCAGAAGATGCAGAGCCTGATACCTCCATGTTAATCCTCAGAATTGTGATGACTCATTGGCTTCTGGTTCCATTAAGGTAAACTTGAATACCAAGGCCCAGATCAAGACCGTCAAAGCAATTTAATATCCAAAATTATTACTTGAATAGATGATGGGGGCTACAGGTTTGTTGGTTATATCTATTTTTTGTGCAATCCAATTCCTGTTGAAGTAGGGAGTGGTTGTATTATATAGGGCTCAACCGCTAGATAATTGTGCTGGGTTTTGGCATTTTATTACACTTCGTTTAGCAATGCACACGAACACATTATCTAGTCACACGAAGGTACTGCCTTCTGCGCGCGATGACATATATTTTGGTAGTGATACCAACGTTTCAGAGGGATTGACGGCTGGTACGGCCAAAGTAAAATAGTTGAATGCATGAGGGTGGAAAATTAAAACTGAACCGGCGAATGCCCTGCATGTCACATATATGTCAGATCAATAAGCCTATGTCTTTGGTCAATTGTTATACAAGGCAATGTTTGAAACTGAGCGAACTTGGTTGGAGGTTTCAACATGCATGGATTACGGCTGTGTAGGTCATACATGGTGAACACTACTCCAGTGTGACTTAAAAGCATAATTTTTTAAAATATGAATGTGAATGAATATGAGCTCTTGTAATAATTCTTGTATGTGTAAATTACTCTCTATTAAACTTATGAGATTCTGGAAAGTATGTCGGTGCCTGATTAGATAAAATAAACCAACATCTTTGCAAATATCATATTTTCTTAACCAAAGCTGTTGATACCACTCGCCATATTCATTTTATATCTAATGTAAATATGTTGCGTATATTCGAGAATGGTGTTCAAATAATATTTATCACACGCAAGGTCTACATGTACGTTATACGGGTAATTGTTCTGGAAGTCACGTGTGTGTTGGCTACCTTGGAACAGTGCACCTGATAAATTTGTGATTGGTCCGTAATGTAGACCAATGAAACGCTAACAAGAGTGCTAGATGCGAGTAGGTATGTCAACGTAGGTTTGAGCTGCTGATTACGTAGTGTGTTTTATGTGTATGACGAAGTTGTGTGAAATCTGAACCAGAAGTTAACCAGACTAGTTATTGAATTAAATGCAGTGATCACGATTTTACATATACCTTTATCTGAGGTAAGTTGTGTGCAAGTTGATCGTAGTAACTGCGACCAGGACTGAAATTGTTCGTAGTGATAAAGTGTATGATACGTGGATAATGACCGTAATACTTTTTGTTTCAGATTTCATTTTCCTCAACTTTCATAGTGTTATTGGACACGTAAATTAATAAAAAAATGAGTGATCCGTGTGAGTGCATTTGGAGTCAGGAGATGGCAATGAGACGATTACTTTCTCTGGTAAGTATTCAAAACATTTTTTTTTGTATAAGCGTTTGCAGTTATGTGTACTGTGGAGTTGTGTAAGAAATCTTTTCCAGCAAATAATACTAGACCTTTTTAACTTAAGCCACCCAGTCCATCCTGTTTTCCATCCTTCTCCATGTCTTCCCGAAGTCTGTCATTAATTTAGAGCATTTTTTGCTGCTAGTTCATATAACTGTTTTTATACTTGTTCTCGGAATGACCCATTGAACCTGAACAAGCAAAAACAAAATAATAAAATTAAACAAACACATTATTAAACTATGTGCCTTTAGTATACGAATTGTTATGTAATGTTATTCTAGTGTTGGGTTGCATTGAATGTAATTGTCCTCGATAAGATATATTTTTTGGTATACCCCATAGGGGTATGTATGTAAATTGTTCTGCACATCCAACTCAGAACTTGCTACATGTAATTGTCTATGATAAAAATGATCGTTACTCCAGAGTGTTTGATGTCCTTGATATTCCTCCATGTCAGCGATAAATAAAACTGACACTTCATACATGTTGCAAATTACAGATATTTTCATTTGTGTACCAGATGTTTTATCTTTTGACATATAACTTTTGTATTGCTCCTTGTAATATTATTTTGAGGAACAGCACCAATGATAAAGGCAACTGAAAATAATTCTCATTTGTTACTTACTCTACACTTTTTGTTAGATATAATGCTTTTGTCTTCAGGGCAAATGTTAAGGCACTAAACAGTTTCTGTGTGTTTAACACAGCTTTGACCAAAAACTTGTATTCAGGCCTGTCAGGCAACAAACAATTTTGTGACCTTAAAAATATCTTGACACACAAAGTAATTCAAAACTGTTACTCTTGCCATTCCTCCTTTCTTACTGGAAATACATGGTCTACAAAACACTGTAGTGGTGACAAGAGCCCTTGCTGCTAGTGGACCAGTAACATGTGCTGTACCATCTCCTGCACTGTTATTGGAACTGTAAAAAATTAAGCAACCAGCCAAGCAAGGAATGAACCAAACTCAGGGAACAAACCAAACCTTTTGTGTGTGAATGTTTGTGTAGTGGAGTAGTATATAGTACTTCCATTAGAATCATGGTGCAGTGTCTGACAGGGAACTTCTTGTACATATATCCTTGTATAGATGCATACAAAATTTAAGTGTTTAGCATAAACATATTGTTTTTGGAAGATGGGTTGGCAGGTGTTTGTTGTACATACTGCACAGGTGTAAGTTCCCACTTGTGTCAATTCTTTTATCTTATTCAGTAGAGTTGGTAGAATAATCCTGGTATATATTAGCCAGAGGCATAATTGAGCAACTGTGCCCAACCCAAGCAGTTTAAGTGGTAGGGCATAGATTGATGCACAGTTTACTTGTAAGGGGAAAATAAATGTGAATTGTATTAGAACTGAAATATAGGTAAATGAGGAAGCTAAGTTAACATACATTGTGACGTACCACGTAAGTAATGGGTAACAGCTGATTGTGTCACCATGGAGATAGGAATGATACCATAAGAATGTGAAGGCTTCCCTTGCAGAATTTAGTAGAAATTTATTGTTGTTTGCTGGTTATTTAGTGGAGTAGTTGAGTGGATAATAGTTGTGGATGGCAGTACTGACAGTGGAGGCCTTAGAAGCTTTGTGTTACTGGTGGACATGTTCAAGACCTGCATGTGGTTGGCTGTACTGGCAGTGTATCAACAGCAAGACAATTCAGATTGTTTATAAACTGAAGTCAGTTTCATATTCTTTAATCTGTGTTCCAGATCAGTGTTTAGACTTTGGATCTGGCTACGACAATTATAAACTAAAGTAGTGCTGCTTGGAGAGGCTTGAAAATATTCATTAGTATGTTAGTATTATGAATGAACAATACCCTCCTTCTTTTGATTCCATTTTATTGCTTTCCTGTGTCTTGTCTTTTTATTCAGTAGCATATTTGTCTATTACGGATGTAATAAGTATGTTACTGTGAACTTTGCTATGCACATTATGGTACTTGTCAACTTATCTGTAATACCAGTGTGGTAAGTATGTGAAATTTTGAGGTGAAGTAAGAGATCCATGCATGATCTTGGCAATTTTGTTGTGGGTTATTGAAAAGTAAAAATATTTTTATTATTGTATTTTGTTATGAAAATGGACAATAATGTGGCAGTTTTGTTGAATTTGTTGATGTGGTGATTGTAACTGATAAATGACTTCAATTTTATATGATGACATGGTAGAAATGAAGCCTTTTGTGTTAGGAATGGTATTAAAACCTGCAAGGTGCAATCATTCAGATCTGTAAATTTTGTACAAGTCCATTGCAGGGACTTCTAATGCAGGGTCTCTATTGAAGACTGATATTGTGGAATGGCAAGGAAGCTATTAGAAATTTTTATAAAATCTTGGACATTGTCAAAGCTATACTTTGCATCTACAGAAGGTTTGATTAGGTGCTTTAGAGTGTGTACACTCACCTATATTATATCATTAACAAAGACATTTTATAAGCATGCTATCATGTCAATGGATGTGTAGGTTGCTGATAAGCTGCTTCTTTTCCACTCATTGCATCCTGCAGTTGTGTGCTTTTATAGGCACACTAAGCTTTGGTTACACAGTAAACTTATGTATGCTGATTCTTATAATAAAAACCAGCAAGATGCACTATTTCTTAAATTTATTTTGATAAAGAACTCTACATGTTTTGTACATATCTACTGTCCATCATCAGGAGTCTCAAAACTGTATACACAGCAACAGGTATTTGTCATGCTAGTTATGTTGACTGTCTGTTGTATACAATGTTGAGACTCCTGATGATGGATAGTAGGTCTGTCTGAAACATGTAGAGTTCTTTATCAAAATAAATTTGAGAAATAGTTCATCTTGTTGGCTTTTATTATAAGAATATATCGCGATGCATGGTCCTCTGAATGTCAAATTATGTATGCTGAATTTTATTTAATTACATAACTTTGTACATTGCCATCTCCACCACCACAACCACTGCCAAAATTATCATCATTGTCATCATCAGCATTGTCAGTGTTAACAGATCAGTATAGAAAGAATGAAAACTATCATATTAGACACTGGTGTGCATTTCTAGCTTTATTCTTTTTCTAAAAGATTAATGCACTAGTAAGAATGTAAAATTATTTTGTGTTTTGTATTGAAGTTAACAGAATTAGAACTCAGGATCCTTACCTTATGAGTCTACTGGCCACAGGTGAGAGTGGTTTCTGTATGACTGTAGCATTGATAAGAAACCTGACTTGTAGCACACATTCCTTTAATACATATTCTTTGTAGTATGCTCAATCAAATTAATAGCACCTTACATAAATAATGGTCACCTTAAAAATTAAGACATTATTATTACACATTCTCTGCCTTCACGTAGTATGTTGTGTTGTGTAAGATGGTGTGGAACTATACTGACTATACTGAATTACTGGCAGAAATGTGTTTTTTTTATGTGGTACTGTAATATACTTAATTATTTTTAATTGTTGGACTCTGTGCCTCGTGTGTGCTGCCTGAATCTTTGGTGACTGTATGGCAACAGTGCCATCTGCGTAGTGGTGCATAATATCATGATGAAACAGAGTGAGAGTGTGTGTAAGTGGTGTATTTACTTGTTTGTTACAGCTTGCATTATGTAGATGGAATCTGAGGTTATACTTATGTCTTTTATTGCAGTTACGGCAGTCTCAGGCCTACTGCGTGGACAATGAATGTTTGGAGGAGTGTAAGTATGGGGCATTAATATTAGATTGACAAATATAAGACAGTGCATCACATGCTGTATTACACACGCTCAGGTCAGATATGTAAGGAGGTATGATATCTTGATTATGAAGTTTATGCTTCTGTATTTTACACTGAATGCTGAGAGCCATTTAACATTCTGCATATTTGAGGTCCACAAAGCTCACTGGTATATTAGGACTTGTGAAGGTTTTTTGGTATTTGTAGGAATGTGGTAATAGTGAAACTGTTGGTACTATGGCTTCAGATGGGCCTGTCGCACCAGCCCACGATGATGGATAAGTATGACATATTGGTGGAATGATCATTGGCAGAGGTGAAAATGGAAGTTGTCAAAGCAAATTTTGCCCCAGGGCCACGTAGCAGCCATAAATCATGTGGATTATGCTGAGATTGAGCCTGAGCTTCTGCAGCATGAGCCTGGTGATAAATTGAACTTTGGCACTGCATAGGTTGTACAGTCAGGAAGATATCTGTTGGGGAAAATGTGGAGATATTTTGATGACTAGTAATATTGTAAGTGTTCATTGGTGCTAGGAGATATATGGGAAAATGTTTTAAATGGCCCCATGCATTCCTTAATTCATGATAGCAGGCAGGCAATGAATGCTGCTGTGCCTGTTTTCTATGAGTGGGTGTCCACATCTTTTAGTTTACTAATAATAGGTTTTTGCTGGCTATATTCGAAGGTACTGGAAATGGTTTGTAGTGTGAGCTGTTGCATTATCTTGATAAAAGGAGGCATGTATCCTCTTACAGTCAGACGTATGTTCAAAAAATGATGTCACATTATGTTACATATTGGTGTAAATTTGTGATCTCACAACAAATGGCTCAGCTAGACCTAGTTGCAGTCACAACACATCACTCATCGAACTTAATATCATGTAACAGCACTCCATGGATTGACATGGGATTTTCTGCAGACAAGCACCTGTTGTTAGAATTCCCATTTTCAGTAAAATGAAAACCAAACTTTATTACTGTGATTTCTCCAGCATACATCCCCTGCAGGTACCAGTTCAGAAATTCAGTTTTGCTTCATGATGTGCGAGGGTTGCCCAAAAGTAAGTGTACTGATTTTCCTATGTACAAATTGGTAATGTAGCACCTCGATGTATATTGGTACGTTGGTAGTGACCTTGGCTGCATTCCATACTTGTTTCAACTGGATTGGTTGAATCAGTTGTGAGCTACTGTTGTTTGTGTATAATCGTGCTTTGTAACCTCGTTATGTTTGCGATGCAGGAAAATATTGAACAACAGTATGCTATCAAATTTTGTGTGAAACTCAATAAATCCGCCACAGAGACATTTGCTTCTTTAACTGAAGCTTATGGAGGTGCCAGTCTATCGAGAACTATGGTTTTTAAGTGGCACAGAGCTTTCAAAGTGGGCTGAGGAAATGTTGAAGATGACCCTCGTTCTGGAAGACAAGTCTCATCAACAAATGATCAAAATGTGGAAGTGGTGCGAGCTGTGATGACGAAAGACTGCCGATTGAGTGTCAGGATGATTGAAGAAGAAACGGGCTTGGATAAAAATGCAGTTCATAGAATTCTAACAGACCATTTGCACATACGAAAAATTTGTGCAAAACGAGTGCCAAAAAACTTGTCTGTGGAGCAAAAAGCAAACCAGTTGGAAATTTGTCAGGATTTGCCAGAAAACTTGAAATTGAGTCAGATTTTTTGGATAAAGTAATAAGAGGAGATGAATCATGGGTGTTTGACTATGACCCCGAGACCAAATGGCAAAGTGTGGAATGGCACCCAAAAAGTTATCCTCATCTGAAAAAAAGCGTGCATGTGGAGATCTAGGGTGAAAACTATGATTATTGTTTTTTTTACCAGCTGTGGCATTGTGCACAAAGAATTTGTACCTCCAGGACAGACAGTTAATCATGCCTTCTACAAAGTTGT
>Ga0209755_10005765_pt1 | contig 13949 bp, 14 predicted proteins | sample TergutCo191P1_FD_187301 | JGI IMG/M metagenome (GOLD analysis project Ga0209755, IMG submission 187301) | Cornitermes sp. P1 segment gut microbial communities from Petit-Saut dam, French Guiana - Co191P1 (SPAdes) (version 2) | ecosystem: Host-associated > Arthropoda: Insects > Digestive system... | reverse complement strand
TGTGATAACTTTTAGCGACGTCAACGAGCCCAGGCATTACGCACTGAACATCGACAATCATCATTTCGACAGCGCCTGTAACAATCGCAAGTTCCTGCTGAAGCATGTTACCCGCAAGCGGTACACCGTGGCGCATGAGCACTTCATTCGCGGTACAGCAAATGCCCGCAAGGGTGATGCCGCCAGCGCCAGCCGCTTTCGCGTAATCTTTAATATCAGGCGATGAAACAGCGACTGTAAGTATTTCTGAAATAGCGGGCTCGTGCCCATGGATCAATATGTTTACAGTTTCTAGTTTTAATACGCCAAGGTTTGCCGCGCTTCTAACAGGCGATGGAGTTCCGAATAAAATGTCGGATACTATCGAAGCGACACGCGAGCCGCCCCAGCCGTTTGAAAGTGAGGTACGAAAAGCGTGCATTAAAAGATTTTTATAATCGTGGTCTACGCCGATAGAAGTGCGGTGCATAGATTCAACTACCATGCGATCTATTCCGCTTGGCTTAATGCCCTTTGCTTCCCAAATACCCTGCCTCTTTTTTGGAGCGAGCGCGACAGTTTTTAAAGTTTCTTCCTGAGAAGTGAACTCACCCAGGAAAAGATTAGCCAAGTCCAGAGCGATTGCGTTTGTATCGCGGTTTTCTGTTTCTATGCCGTAAATTTTAGCATTGTATAAAAGAGCCTTTTCGTCCTTGATTGAATAGCCATCAGCCTTGCCTTCAGCGACATGTTTAAGTTTTAAAACGAGGTGCCTGCCGTGATCTGAGTGGGCGCTGGTTCCTGCCGCAACCTCGCGAAGGAAATTGCGGGCAACGATGGTATCGGCATCTGCGCCGCATATGCCTTTCGGCGATTTTGGCGTAATTCTGCAGGGGCCCATGTGGCAGACCTTGCAGCAAATGCCGCCTTTGCCAAAGCCGCATTGGGCTTTTTGGGTTTCCGCGCGGTCAAAGCAGGTTTCTACGCAGTCGGCGCGGCTTTTTTCGAGCATTTGCGCCGAAGCGTTGTCGCTTACTTTAGAAAGAATATCTTTGTTCTCCATATTGTTCATTTTATATCAATTTTGGAGAATTGTTAAGTGGAAATGTAACTCCTTTTTTGATAATTGCATCCATCTTCGCGAGAACTCTTCCATAAACCCATTCACTCCGCTTACTTCCTGCTCATCTCTACTCTTCTGTCTCTTACAACGGCGAGTCTTTTTTCCAACTCGCTTGCGTTGTCGCTGCCGATTAGTTCTTTTAGGTCGTCAAGGCTTTTTTCAAATTGTTCGATGCGATCCAAAAGCGCGCCGCGGTTTTCCATGAAAAGTTCTGTCCACATTGGCGCATTTAGCATGGCGATGCGCGTGAGGTCTTCAAAGCTGCCGCCGCCGAAACGAGTGATTTCTGTGTCGCTTTCGCAGTCGATAAGTGCTGCGGCAATAACGTGGCAGAGCTGGCTTGTAAAAGCGATTTTGCGGTCATGCTCGGCAGGCGTTACTTCGGTGATGCGTGAGAAACCCATGCGGGAGATTAAATTTTCTAAAAACTCAATGTTCTCGGGTTTGTTACACGAAATTGGGGTAAGGATATAATTCTTTCCGTTAAAATTACAAAGCTTTGCGTTGGCAAAACCGCTTTTTTCCGCGCCTGCCATCGGGTGTCCGGGGATAAAATCGACATTACTGTCTGCTCTGCTCCTGCAAAAATTTTCAGCGGCGGCGGCAATGCTCTCCTTGGTTCCGGCAATATCGGTAATAAGGCAGCCGCTCTTAAAAGAATCTTTGTATTGTTCAAGGAAACGCAGTATAGACGAAGGGTTCAGGCAAAGAAAAACAATGTCGCATAACGACAGCATTTCGCTTACATCTTTGGCGTTTGCCGCTTCATAAGCCTTGCCAATAAGCTCTGCCTGCAGCGCCGCGTTCAATGTTTCTCTGCTTCTGTTGCAGGCAAAAAGATGATCTTGCGCAACACCGCATTGCGCACGCAGAGCGGAAGCAATCGCTCCGCCCATTAAACCAAGCCCGACAATGCCAATATTGCAGTCCTCGATTTTTCGCAACTAAATAACCTTTCCTTCAATCTCCGCGTACTTGCGAAGCGTCTTCATTAGATCATCAAACTGTCCGGGCATTAAAGACTGCTCTCCGTCGCAGAGCGCGTGCTCGGGATCATTGTGAACCTCTACGATAATGCCGTCGGCTCCGGCGGCAATCGCCGCTTTAGACATCGCGGGAACCATCCACGAAAGACCTGTTGCGTGGCTTGGATCCACAATTACAGGCAGATGCGTTTTCTTTTTGAGCGCTGGAACAATTGCCAGGTCTAGAATGTTACGCGCGAAATTATCAAAGCCGCGGATACCGCGCTCGCATAAAACAATTTGAGTGTTTCCGCCTGCCATTACATATTCTGCCGCCATTAAAAGTTCCGTCATTGTCGAAGCCATTCCTCGTTTTAGAAGAATCGGCTTTTTGGATTTTCCCAGTTCCTTTAAAAGATTAAAATTCTGCATATTTCTGGCTCCAACCTGAATCACATCGACATCTTCAAATAATTCAAGCTGGCTAATTTCCATTAACTCGGTAACAATCGGAAGCCCTGTCGCTTTTTTCGCTTCTACAAGTAAATCGATACCTTCGCAGCCCATTCCCTGAAAACTGTAGGGGCTTGTCCTTGGTTTAAAAGCGCCGCCGCGAAGAAACGCCGCTCCGGATTTTTTTACAGCTTCGGCTACAGCAACCAGCTGCTCACGGCTTTCTACCGAGCAGGGTCCCGCGATTACGGAAAAAGAAGTGCCGCCGATTTTCGCGATTTTACCGCCGCTTTGAAATTCCAAAATCGTGTCTAAAGGATGAAAGGCTCGGTTCGCTCGTTTGTACGGCTCCTGTACACGGATAACCCTGTCGACCCATCGATTCGCTCTTAAGGCTTCATCGTTAACGACTGTTGTATCGCCGACAAGTCCAAGAACAACTTGTGAAGCTCCCTGAGAAGCGTCAACTTTAACGCCCAAAATTTCAAGGTCGGCGGTTAACTGCTTTATATCTTCAGCGCTAACGCCGGGTTTTAATGCTATTATCATTGTTGTCTCCTGCGTTTAGTATATCAAATTGATAATTAAGATTACAGCCTAAAACTCTCGACTTATAGCAAAAAATAGATTATCCTATAGTGGAGCAATCATTTTTTAGGAGCGGAATATGTCAGAATATAATGAAATTTTTAATGAAATATCGGAACTTCTTCAAAAAGGGAAGGCTAAAGATATCGTAGGTTCGGTACAGAAAGCTCTGGACGCCGGAGCCGCTCCCGCAGATATTCTTCAAAACGCGCTTATGGATGGAATGAATATAATAGGCGGAAAATTTAAACGCAACGAAGTTTTTGTGCCTGAAGTTTTAATCGCGGCGCGAGCGATGAACAAGGCGACCGAAGCTTTAAAACCGGCTCTTGCCAAAGCGGGTGTTCAGCCTGTCGGCAAGGCGATAATTTGTACAGTTAAGGGTGACCAGCATGACATCGGAAAAAATCTTGTTAAGATGATGATCGAAGGCAAGGGTATCGAAGTTGAAGATCTTGGCGTTGACTGTGATACTCAAAAGGTTGTCGATAAAATAAAAGAAACAGACGCGAAAGTTCTTTGTCTCTCCGCTCTTTTAACAACGACGATGTCTGTTCAAAAAGATGTAATTGACGCTCTCTCCGCCGCAGGTGTACGCGGCAAGGTAAAAGTTATGGTTGGCGGTGCTCCTGTTACGCAAAGTTTTGCCGATGAGATTGGCGCTGACGCGTACACACCGGATGCCGCGACTGCCGCGGATGTCTGCCGCGGATTTTATGCCTAGCGATTCAAATTTTACAGACCCTTATTTCCGTAACGATCCGGGAATAGGCGTTCAAAGAATACCAATATACGAGTTTGATTTAGAGAATGATTTTAACAATTGGAAACCCTGGTGCGTAAACGATGATCGTGTTCTTCCAAACGACAAAAGTAACTTCGCGCTGATAGAAAATCCTTTTGGCAGCGGACATTTAATTCTTCTTACAACTTATTATGACCCTGTTCTAACCGGGAGACCATACGGCGGTTTTGGAATGAGAGCGCCCATTAATTCATCTTTAGAAGTTGATAAAAAAACTTTTATTGAATTCGATCTTTATTATTCCAAAAGCGCTGCCGGTAAATACATGAGATTTGAATTCTGGTCTGCTAGCTCAGAAGGCGCCGGTGTAAAAAAATCAGATTCGCACGGAATAAATAAAACACAGGTTGGCATTCGCACTCTGGATTTGGAAGGTATTCATACTTTTAATATCGATTATAGATGCGGCTATTATCAGGAAGAAACATGGTACATGAAAAGATTCAATGCTGTTGTTCCAATTACTTCCGGTAACTGGGAATATCTGAATATTGATTTGCATACAGAAGCAGGCGCGGAAGTTTTTGGCAGTGTTCTTATGCTTGGCAATATTAAAATAACAAAACTTGACACGAAGGGAACGCCTATTCCGGAAATAATCAATATTAAAAATTTTGATGAAGTTGAACCTATTAAGAAAAAATATAATCCCGGCAGCGGCTATTTCCTTATTGGCACAGACGGAGAAAAAGGAGTTTCACCTGACACATTGGGCGGATATCATTTTGATCTATTTGTTCCTCACAGAAATTTAAAACCGGAGCGGCATATTAACGCGCCGCAATGGTTAAAAGATGAGTACCCCGATTTTATATTTGCTTCCGAAGGCGGCACAAGCGAGTGGGATCTTCCAACTGAATACTTTAAAAAGATAAGGGACGCGGGGGATTATAAATTGCATGGGCACTGTCTCGCGTGGATTAACCAGTCTCCTCAATGGATGTGTCAGATGGTTCCGGAAAATATTAAGAACAAGCAATGGAGCCCAAACGGACTTTTTTATTTTTTTGGTTATGATCCAAAAGCGCCGTATTTACAAATAAAAAAAGAAACGGCAAGGCGTATTTATTTTAATCATATTTTATATGAAATGCGTCATTTTATGACGACAGACGCGAGATATAATTCCAGCGAAGAACGAGGCATTATACCTTTTCACTCTTTTGATGTGGTTAACTCAGAAATTCATGAAAGCCGTCATAGCCAGCTTATTCGCAGCAATCCAAATGAATGGAAAACATCTTTAAAAAATGTTTCATGGCTTGTCGCAATGACAGATAACGATATGGATAACATTCGTCAGCATTATATGTATCTGCTTTATAAATACGCGCACATAGCGGTTCCTAACGCACGGATGGCGGAAAAATACAAAACTCACTACAATGATTCAAACATTGTTCCGGAATACATGAAAATTGATAATAATGACAATGACGGCAGTATCGATGCCTTTATCTCCGCAAAACCGCCTATCCTGATTTACAATGATTACGAAATTTTTGTTCAATCAAAAGCAATTGCGATTTGTAATATGATAAAAGAATTAAATCTTGCATGGAAGACAGATCCTTTATACGACGACAGGAATTTAATTGAATGTATCGGTTTCCAGGGGCATGATACTGTAGGACCTGATTTAATAAGCCATAACGAAAAATCAATATTATTGTTTAAAGATCTTATTGACGATGATTTATTGGATTCTATATGTTTCTCTGAATTAGATTTAAAACAACCGGAAACCGCTCCCGGCGGGAAAGCGCTTGCGCCTGATAATTTAAATGAAAAACAAGCTGACACAATCGGGTATCAGTACGCTCTTTTATTTAAACTGTTTGATAAATACAAAGAATATATCGACCATGTTACTATATGGAATCAGTCAGGCGCGGGCTGGGCAAACAGTTATGTGCTATTTGATCATGAGAAAAAAGCAAGCCAGGCGTATTACGCTGTAATGGATCCGGATAAATTTATAAACGGACATTCATATCTTGACAGTTATTTTAACAAAGATTAAATCTCTAAAACCACATATTATGCTCAAACGCCGCCGTAAAGTATTTATCACCGGCTAAATCTATTGTCTGCGCGCAGGTAATAATTTCACGGCAGCGCGGCAGAAAAGCAGGATCGATTAAACTTTGCGACGCTCCTTTTAAACTGGTGTTACCGCATACATTTATATTCGCCGCTGTTCCGCTTATGAATTCGCCCGGAAGTAGTTTAAGTTCTGCCGCATTCTCCAGATTGATATATTCGCCCAACCCTCCGGCTATGTAAACCGCGCCGATATTTGCTAAATCCATGCGTGCGGTTTTGCAGAGCGTTTTTATTCCGGAATAAATAGCGCTCTTTGCCAATTGGAATTCCCTTACATTTTTTTGAGTGATGATTCCCACATTTTCAACAGTAAAACCTTTATTTACAAATTTATCATCTAAGGCTCCTGTCTCATCGATGATATTTTTTCGTTTCATTTCGGCGATTGTATCGATAAATTCTGACGCGTTTAATCCACATTTAGCTTGCGCTTCCTCAAAACAAGGACCTGCGGCAGTTGAACAGCAAATAATTTTCTTATCTTTCTTTGTATATAAAGCCATTTCGCCGTTTGTTCCGATATCAATAAATAATAAACTGCCCGCGTTTGCTGTTTTACTATTACCCAAAACATCAATATAAGCTAAACCAGCAACGATATCGGCTCCAATAAAAGCGCTCACACCCGGAAGCAAAGTTACTTGTGACGCGGAAAGTGAAAGTTCCTCTCCTTTAAAATTCCGTTCTTCCAAAAATTCAGGCGTATACGGCGCATGCCCCATACCAGAAGGATCAGCGCCGCAAAAAATATGCAGCATGGTTGTGTTCCCGCTAACAGCGCAGCGTTCAATAGAAATATTATACTCATTTATAAATTGCCGCAGTATGCTTTCTACTTGACTATTAATAGCAAAAAATAATTCACTTAATTTTCCATTTTGAGCGGCGCTTATCCGGCTTATTACATCAGCGCCAAAAATCCGCTGATCATTAAAAGCGGAAAAATTTTTAATAATTTCGCGTGTCTCAAGATTAATAAGCTGTGCCTGGATAGTGGTTGTGCCCAAGTCTAAACCAACTGCGAATGCGCTCATACTTAAGCATAACATAAAATATAAATGTTGACAATTTTTATATATGGCTTTTTACTTTACAATCTTTTTTCTGCTGTAGATATGATGTTCTTTAAATAATTCGTCGTATTTATTTTCTTCTGTTTTTCGTTTACGTGGTTTTTTGGGTTTTAAAGCGTCAGATATATTTTGTAATAATCCCGGAGGCTTTTTCTTCTTTTGTTTTTTTGGCATAACTATGTCATTATACTGATAATAAACCGTTTTAGCAAGCAATATCTCACTTTACCGTATATTCAGCTTCAAAAATGAGCCGTTTCTCTTCTCCGCTCTGTTCATCTTTATACACAATAACAAACTGCGGCGCTGATGAAGTGAAAATCTTTTTCCACCATTTCTTTTCTTCAATGAACTCTGTCGAGATTATTTTTTCCTGAGGGATAAATATTGTTTTATCATTGGGCAGCTCTGTTTGCTGAGGAGAGCTGAATAACGAGTCCATCCATGTTTTTTGAAAAAAATGATGGAAATGAAAGCCGCCTGTGGTTGTAATTACAAGCCCCCATATTCCTTTTAATTTCTTTTCGTCAAACAAAAGCCAGCCTGATACATATTTTCCCAATCCGCGCCCTAGAATTTTTTCGCCTGTTTTTTCTTCGTATTCCTGCCAGAAAGTGTCAGGTGATTTTTCTTCTTTTTTTAACCACATTAGTTTATCGTCCTTGTCGCCACTATATTAATTTTTTCGCCTCGCCAGTCTGAAATTAAAACATCACCAACTTTTACAGGAGGGGTAATTTCAATTTTATAAATATCTTTTAAAAGTTCAGGGATTTTTTCACGCGGGCATGGAGAAGAAGTCTTAACAGGTATGCGATTTATAGAACTTGTCATTGCCAAAGCCTGTTTTTTAATTAAAACAGTAGCGGTTACTACCCTTTTTGGCGCGCGAATTTCTTCAAGAGCGTATTCGGCGCCGCGAGAACATTTGTTTCCCGTAACGGATAATCTTCCCAAAGGCATACAGCCTTCCGGCGAAGAAGCGTCTTCGTTGACTTCAAGAGCGCAGCCGATTGGACACACAATACAGGTTAAACTTTTCATATAATATTAAACTCCAAAATAGAATCGGAATCAATTTGCAAACCTTCAAAATCCTTTGGACCTAATTTAAAACTGATCATTTCTGACGGCTGAAGATATCGTTCTTTTTTACTGCGAATCACTTTTTCGCCCAAGCATGCCTTTGGCATGCAGCCTACCGAAGGTATGCAGCGCACTTCCAAAACAGCGTCATTCTTTACAATCATTGAACGCATGTAAATAATATTTTCTCTGTCAGGTGCAATTCTGGCAGGATTCACATAACGCACATGAGAACCGGCTTTTGTTTTTATCTGTAGCGGCGGATGTTCTCCTCTAAGCCATGCAGAAGCGAAACGACCTGCGCGGCGGCTTTCTTCGCAAACCCAGTCTACAAGATCGTGAACATGCAAAACATTTCCGCAGGCAAAAACGCCTTCCACATTTGTCATTAGCGACGAATCTACAATAGGTCCATTTGTTACGCTGTTTATTTCTACGCCTGCTGCGCGCGAAAGTTCGTTTTCGGGAACCAGCCCTACTGATAAAAGCACTGTGTCGCAATCGATACGAAAACTTTTGCCCGGTACAATAATGCCGTTTTCCATTGGGCTGACTTCAATACCTTGCACACGATCATTTCCGTAAACGCAGGTTGTTTGCGAAGACAGGTACAAGGGGATGTCAAAATCTTTTAGGCACTGAACAATGTTACGTGTCAATCCGGCAGGATAGGGCATAATTTCTACCACGGCTTTAACATTGCAGCCCACCCAGCTCATGCGCCGCGCCATAATAAGCCCGATATCGCCTGAACCTATGACTACCACTTCTTTACCGGGGATGTAACCTTCGATATTTACGAGGCGCTGTGCGAGCCCTGCCGTATAAATACCTGCCGGACGCGAACCAGGTATGCGAATGTTTCCGCGGTTTTTTTCACGGCAGCCCATTGTCAATATAACAGCGCGGCTTTGAATTATTAAAACGCCGTTAGGCGAAACACAATGTAATTCTTTATTTTTATCGGCACTAATAAATTTTGTTACAGTTGTATTCAGGTATACGTTAATTTTTGATTTTGTTACACGCTCAATAAAACGCTCGGCAAACTCAGGACCTGTAAGCTCTTCTTTAAATTCATGAAGACCAAATCCATTGTGAATACATTGCATTAAAATTCCGCCAAGATGGTCTTCTCGTTCGATTATCGCGCAGGAAAACCCGTTTTCTTCCAGCTCGAGAGCCGCTGCCATTCCGGCGGCTCCTCCGCCGATTACAACAGCGTCGTAAGTTATGGCTTGCAATTGTTCACTCATAACACACTCTCCAGTATGCCGCTTTGCGCGCCATGCTTTGTAACTTCATTAAAAGACAAACCGGTTTCCCTCATTATAATTTTAATAATTTTATAAGTGCAAAAACCTCCCTGACACCGACCCATTTGCGCTCTTGTAAAATATTTTATGCCGTCCAGCGTTGTATGCCCCAATTTAACTGCGTTTACAATTTCCGCTTCGCTGACATTTTCGCAGCGGCAGACAATATTTCCCCACGCGGAATCTTTTTTAATATAATTGTCCAATTCATTTAAACTTAATTCACGAGCGCAGGGATGATTTTCTACATAAGGATCCCAATGCGGCTTCTCTGTTAGCTGCAAACCAATGTCTACGAGAATATTTTTTACATATTCCGCAATCGCGGGAGACGCTGTAAGCCCCGGGCTTTGAATCCCTGCCACCTGCACAAAGGCGGGCGCTTTTTTGGAAGCTTCAATATAAAAATCTTCTTCTAGGCAAGGACGCAAACCGGCAAAGGAAGTAATAATATCATTTTGACTTAATGCCGGTATCATTGTTTTTCCGGAAACCAATATTTGCTCAAGACGTTTGGAAGTTGTAGAAAAATCATTTTTATCTTCGACGGCATCCGCTGTAGGTCCGACAAGTACAGTTCCTTCCACCGTTGGAATTACCAACATTCCTTTGGAAACAACAGTCGGAACAGGAAAAACAACTCTCGAAGGACATGCCTTTGTTAAACGATCCAATAAATAATACTCGCCTTTTCTCGCGCTTATTTTAAAATCTTCCGCGCCGAATATTTTAGAAACCTCATCAGCATAAAGACCTGCGGCGTTTATCACATAATGCGCTTTAATTTCGTTTTGCAATGTTCTATTGCAATTTTCAGAGCGAATGATCCAATAATCGCCTTCCCGCCTTGCTTCGCTCACTTTAAAATTAGTAAAAAGCTCTACGCCATTTTTTAATGCCGACTCCACAAGCGCGAAAACAAACCGGTATGTTTCGATTATTCCGCCGCCGGGAGCGTAAAGACCGCCTACCGCATCAGCGGATAGCTTCGGCTCAAGTTCAAGTATTCTTTGGCGCGAACACAATTCAATTCCGATAACATCGTTCTCTACTCCCTGAAGATACAAATGCTCAACCACTTTCATTTCGTCATCATGAAGCGCCGCAACAATTATTCCGCATCTGCGAAATGGAAAGTTAAGTTCCCGCCTGAGCTGGTCGAACATTAAATTGCCCTGTATTTCCAAACGAGCCTTTAAATATTTTTTATTATGATGAAACCCGCCGTGAATTATTCCTGAGTTTGCCTTTGAAGTTCCAAAAGAAACATCGGCGGATTTTTCGAGAATTGCGGTTTTGATATTGTAGGCAGAAAGGCGGCGTGCGATATTCGCTCCTGAAACTCCGCACCCTATAACCACAGTGTCAAAAATCATACTTTATATTATAGCCTAAACGCGGATAATGCCATATAATAAAGTTATGAAGCAAGCGAGAAAGCGGCTGTTTATCAGCAAAAAAACCGGCGCAAGAGAACGATTCAAATTGATCAAGCTGGCTTTGGAAAATGAATGCAATACCCTGGTTTTCTCTTTGAATGATCCATTTTTTATATCGAAAAACAGAAACCAAAAATATATTAAACTGGCGGTAACTTACGCCTTGAATATCGAAGCCGGAGGACGCGATCTTTCGCTTCTAGTTCCAAGAAGCAAGTTTCTTTTTAACCGCGATTTGTTCCGCATGGCGCAGGGAAGACGAAAGGCGTCGCATCATTTCTGCGCTACAAATCCAAAAACGACAAACTTAATCGCTGAGCGGGCGTATAAATTATTCGATCGCGCAATGCAATACACAACAGCTCCGCGTGTCTTTCATTTTTTACCTGATGAAAAACATGAAGATACATGGTGTCAGTGTCCTGCCTGCCGCGCGTTCCGCCCGGTTGAGCAGTACATTATTTCTGTTAACGCCGTGGCTGATGTGCTTGCGAAGTTTGATCGCGATGCCCGCATTATATATATCGATTTTGATCCTGAACCGGAAGCCGCGCGCGTTAAACCAAGGGGCAATTTAGTAATCAGCGGAAAAGATTGAGTAAGTAATTATTCCTGTTTTAACGCGGCTTCAACTGCTTTTAATATTGCTTTACTGCTTCCTGTAGCGCCGCTAATGACATCAATATCCAGACTTTGCTTTTTTATAACCTGTTCTGCAATAACTTCCGCTTTTTTTCCAATGGGTGAACAAATATGTTTTATTATTTTTACGTCGATTATTTTATTATCCTGAATAATTACATCAAGAGTGACATCTACAGGCGTGCCTGATAAATCATATACCCCACGGTAAACTCCGTCATTCATGTTTGCTAAATCCGGTAACTGCGCTGTAATATTTTTATACGCTGTTGAACAGCAAATTATTAGCAAACTGAATAAAACGGATAAAATTATCTTTTTCATTTTAACATATTAGATTTTTACCTGATTTTTGTCAATAATAAATCCATTTACATTACACATCTGCGCTTATAGACTTAACTATTCTTAATTTTCCAGTAATTATCAACTTTCTCAAACTTGCAAGCGGGAATACTTGTTTGTCTTCCGTCGTCATGCGCCAGTTTAATTTGACATGCTATGGGGTTTACTTCGGCAACTCTCCAGGATTCGCCGTTGTGGTTAATGCGCATTCCCTCCTGTGGGAGATTGCGCTGCTGCTCTGAATAAAAACCGTATTCGTAAAAGAGACAGCACAAGAGGCGTCCGCAAGGGCCTGAAATTTTTACAGAGTTAAGCGAAAGTTTTTGATCCTTAGCCATTTTAATTGATACGGGTTTTAATTTATCGGAAACACAATGACAGCAGTAACCGCGCCCGCAGACGCCAAGACCGCCGACAACACGCGCTTCATCGCGGACGCCGATTTGGCGCAGTTCTATGCGCATTTTAAAAACGCTTACCAAATCTTTTACAAGTTCACGGAAGTCAACCCTGTTCTCGGCAGTAAAGAAAAATAAAATTTTGGGCTCTTCTAAAAGATAATGCACAAGAACAAGCTTCATTTCCAGCTTATGATTCATTATTTTTTTTCTGCATATTTCAAACGCTTCGTTTTCGAGCTTGGTATTGTTACGTGATTTATCCATATCTTCGTTTGACGCGGCTCGGACTATCCACGCGATTTCTGACACCGGCGGAAGTTTGCCGTGAACAGAACCAATCACCTGCGCCAAATCCCGCCCGTAACGCGTAGGAACAATTACCATTGTGCCTGGAGTTAAATTATCCTCCCTGTACACAGCAAGAAAAGTTTCCTGCGAATACAAAAGCCTCAATCTGTAAATAGGAGCGTCAGGAGCGAGGGCTTCTATCCCTGCGTCCGAGCCTGTAATAACATCATGTTCCGAAAATTTGGATTCGTTTCGATTATCTTCAAGGGAGGAAATATCATCTTCTATGTCTTCATATTCGTTATAATCGCTCACCTGTTTATCCTACTGTAATAAGTCTACCAGAAGACCCTTGATTTCCTCAAGACGGGAAGTAAGCTCCAATTGACGCGCCTGACTGCGAAGAAGCATCGCCGCCAATTCTTCCAGTTTTTTGTCAATAACCTGCAATTTTACATACTGCTTGCCTTCCATGGCTTCGGGCGTGCCTCTCCTTCCCTTAAAACCGGGTTTTAAAAAAGCGGGAAGCCCTTCTTCATATTCCTTAGAATATACATTTTGAACAATATAATTAATAAAATTGCGAACCGCTTGTTTATAACGCATCATCTCATCCGGGAGAGGACGATGCTTTAAGCTATCGCCGGCGTCCCGGACATCATCCATTAATCTGCTTACAGTTTCATCAGACGCTGGAAAATTTCTTAATGGACCAAGCTGATCCGCTGTTTTATTTAAAAGGCTATCATAAATTTGCGAAAAATCCGCTTTTTCGCTCTTGCGTATATTCTTTGATTTCTTATCGTCCTTTACCTGTGAATAGGCGGAAGGATTCATGTAAAGGGAAGGATCTGTTCCGTCTACTTTAGCCATAAGTTTTATGGAAAACAGGTAAAGCTGATTTTATCCCCTGCGCGTCCCGGTGCTCAGACATGGTTTTTAACCAGCGCTCATCATTATCACATACAGACACTTTACCGTTGATAAAACAACCGTCATCCGCCTGTATACGGCGGGTGATAATATCGCCCATAACAACAGCGGTAGAAAGAACTACAAGATGACCGTCAGAAATAATATTACCGTAAACCACTCCGCCCACAGTTACATTGGTGCCTGTGACATTTCCCTTCATTCTCGCTTTTTCGCCGATTACTACCCTGCCCTTCGCGCGGACATCGCCTCTTATGCTGCCGTCGATACGGGTAAAGCCGCCTGTTTCAACATCACCGGCTAAACTTGTGTTGGGACCAATTATCGTGTTTATGGAAAAATCAGATGTGTCTTGAGCCATAACAAACTCGACTAGCGCCCTTGTCTTGTAAGGCTGTTTCTAATGG
>Ga0209755_10005764_pt1 | contig 13951 bp, 13 predicted proteins | sample TergutCo191P1_FD_187301 | JGI IMG/M metagenome (GOLD analysis project Ga0209755, IMG submission 187301) | Cornitermes sp. P1 segment gut microbial communities from Petit-Saut dam, French Guiana - Co191P1 (SPAdes) (version 2) | ecosystem: Host-associated > Arthropoda: Insects > Digestive system... | reverse complement strand
TTCCTTCAGATTCCACCTCACGATGGACACCCTTGCCTTGAGCTATACACTTCCCACTACTAGGGCGTGTTCGGGACTTTCACCCCTTAGATTGCGCCCATGCTGGGCGCACGACAAACCCGAACCCGCCACCAATCGGCACAGGGTTCGAGCTATCGTGATTTGGTGCGGATGAAGGGACTTGAACCCCCACGTCTCTCGACACAAGAACCTAAATCTTGCATGTCTGCCAATTCCATCACATCCGCGTCATCGGAGCAACCTACGCATTGCTGCGCCGCTCCTGTCTAAAACCGACCCGCTCTGCCGGGCACGCTTTTGGTAAAGTATATACAGGGTTGCTTTTTGCAACAGTGAGTATATTACCACATCATTTATTTTATTGCAAGCTTGAATTTTTCTGCTGCTTCCAATTGTTCTGCGGCGCTAGCCAGTGATGAGACCGTGATATTTTCGCCCCCGCTCAAGCGTGCGATCTCCTTTTTGCGCCCCTCGTAGTCAAGCTTTTCTATCTGTGTGTATGTCCTGCCCCCGCTTACATTTTTTTGAATTTCAAAATGCGTATCAGCCATAGCGGCAATTTGCGGCAGATGCGTAACGCAAAGAACCTGCCGAAGCTTTGCAAGCTTTGCCAATTTCTCCCCTACTCTTTGCGCAGCAATTCCCGACACACCGGAATCAACTTCGTCAAAAACAACGGTTCCAGTCTCCTGATTGCTGCTCAGAACATTCTTTAACGCCAGCATTATCCTGGCAAGCTCGCCGCCTGACGCAATACGGTTAATGCGCCCGGGCGATTCCCCGGCATTTGCAGACATAAGAAAGCACACCTCGTCACTGCCATTTGCACACAACCCATGTTCGCTTTTACACTCGTCAAATGAAACCAAAAAATTGACCCAAGGCATACTTAGCTGCGCCAGCTCGTCCATAACCCTGTTTTGCAACTCCCCCGCCGCTGTTTTTCGCAATTGAGAGAGTTTTTCTGCCTCGACTAATACAGTTTTTAAGCAGCTTCCCCGCTCCTTTTCAAGCATGGTAAGCTTGTTGCCGCTATCTTCAATATCCATTAGCTCTGCTTTACCATTTTCTAAATACTCAAGTGCGGTAGCTTCATTTCCATATTTGCGGCAAATGCGCTTGAGTGTATCCACCCGTGCTTCAAGCTCATCAAGCTCTTCCGGCTCAAAGCTTAACTCAGCGGCAAAATTACGTATTTCTTCTGATATATCTTGTGCAGTATATTGTAAGTCCATCAGTCGCTCTGAGAGTTTTTTCAGCTCTTCCGCATAACGAGAGGCAAATTCAAGATGACTTTGCGCATTGCTAATCATGGCGACGGCGCCGATGGAACTATCTCCGCCGTACAGCGCTTCAAACGCGGTTTCAATGCTTTCGGTAAGCTTAGACGCATTATGCAAAAGTTCACGTCTGGAAATAAGTTCATCATGCTCCCCGTCTCTAAGCTTTGCCCTTTCAATCTCATCCACTTGATGCTTGAGCATATCAATGCGCCGTTCTTTTTCACTTTCGTCCACAGAAAGCTTATCTATTTCAGAGCATATCTCCCTGTATCTTCTATATGCGGCTTGGTATGACTGAACTCGAGCACCAAGTCCGCCGAATACATCCAAATATTCAAGATGCGCACTTTCATCGAGCAGCTTGCGTCCATCATTTTGACCGTGGATATCAATAAGCGAAGCGCCTAACTCGCGCAGTACCGCCGCCGGCACTGGTGCTCCGTTAACTCTGCAAGCATTCTTCCCATCAATGGAAAGCTTTCTTGCCACAAACACTTCGCCGCTTTCATCCGGTTGAATATCGTTATCGCTTAGCAAATCGATTTCAACGTCAGAAAAAACCGCAGTAACAACAGCGGAATCCGTACCGGTTCTGACAATCTCACGGGAAGTTCTGCCACCCGTAACCGCGAAGAGAGCATCTATGACTATAGATTTGCCCGCGCCGGTTTCTCCGGTCAGTACATTCAGCCCGCAGTCAAACTCTATATCCGCCTTTTCAATAACGGCAATATTTTCTATGTGAAGAAGCTTAATCATCTACTATCATCTTTTCAGCATAACTTCGATTTCTTTGCAAAGGCGTTCTGCGCTCGAAGTGTCAGTCATAGCAAGAAATCCCGTATCATCCCCCGCAATAGTCCCGACTATACTCCTTATTCCCATTGCATCAATCGCACCGCACGCAGCCGGAGCAAGCCCTGGCAGCGTCTTGATTACAACTATATTCTGTGCAAACGAGTACGATGTCACGCTTTCCTTAAAAATCGTTCTCAAACGTGCGGACAGGTTTAGTTTCGCCGACCTATCACTAGCGACATAACAATAGTCCCCCGATGGAGTCTGTTCCTTGAGCAAATGCAAATCCTTTATATCTCTCGAAACAGTCGCTTGCGTGGTCTCAACACCCGCACGTGCAAGCTCAATGAGCAATTGGTTTTGCGTGTTAACATTTTTTTCGGCAATAATCTTTAATATTGCCTCTTGCCGCTCATTTTTCATGCTCTTTCCCCCAACTTTTCACTAACTTTTTTATAAAAACTCCTGTTTGACAAACGCACAAGCCGAGTATATTTTTCTGATTTATTGATATATATAATATCCCCGGGCAAAACCCTATAGTAGTCGCTGCCATCTACCGAAATGTGCGCGGGATTATGTTTTTTACTTCCCATTTGAACAGAAACTCTTCTTTCAGAAACAAGCACAAATGACTTTGCCATCAGCTCATGTGCACAAATCGGAGTAACAATAATGTTATCTGCTGCTTCTTCCACAATAGGACCTCCTGCCGCCATCGAATAAGCCGTTGAGCCGGTCGGCGTCGCGATAACAGCACCGTCTCCGGAAAAACGAGAAATTTCCTCACCATCTCCCAGGAGCACTAAATCTATAACTTTATTATCCCCTCTTACTACTACATCGTTTAACGCAAAGTCTCTGTAGATAGCTTTACCGCTTCTCGATATCTCTGCATCCAGCATCATCCTGTTTTCTATTCTATACTCTCCGCAAATCACTTTTTCCAAAAGCCCGATGTCTTCAGTTTCAAGTTCAGCCATAAATCCCTTGCCGCCCATGTTAATACCAAGTATCGGAACTCCTGTCTGTGCGGCTGCTCTTGCCGCACGCAAAATAGTGCCATCTCCTCCAAAAGTTATTATCATTTCTGCGTTTTTCAGCTCTGCTTCAATCTTCCCATAATCATATTTATGAGATATCAGCTCAAGCGACTGATCAAAAAACATAGGGCAAAACACGGGTTGCCGCCCGTTTTCTAACAGCAGCTCAGCTACATGTATTGCCATCTTATAATTGATATCACGTTCTGCATTGGAATATAGGATAATTCTTTTTCCGCTCATCAAGCTAGCACCTCATGCGCCTGCACTACGGTTGCGTCAACATCTATGCAAGCTCCCCTGTTGTGACTATCAAGCCACGCCAGGTATTCAATATTTCCCTCCGGTCCCCTCACGGGCGAATGAGTCATCCCATTTACGAAAAATGCTGATTCCGTTGCATTTTTAATAAATGTTTCCAGAACCTCTATATGCGTACTTTGCTCCCTGACAACACCCTTTTTTCCAACTTTATCCCGTCCGGCTTCAAATTGTGGCTTAATTAGACATATTATTTTGCCATCGTCTAACACAAGTCTCTTGACAACCGGCAAAACTAAAGCCAGAGAAATAAATGATACATCAATCACAGCAAACTGCGGTGCTTTTTCAAACATGTCCGCAGATACATATCTGATATTTGTGCGCTCCATTGTAATTACACGCGGGTCGCTCCTGATTTTCCACGCCAGTTGTCCATATCCAACATCAATCGCATAGACAAGGCTTGCTCCATATTTTAGCAGGCAGTCGGTAAAACCACCTGTCGACGCACCGATATCAATACAAACTTTTCCCTCTGGTGAAAGGGCAAAATGTTCAAGTGCCTTTTCAAGCTTCTGTCCGCCGCGGCTTACGTAATCAGACAAGCTCCGAATTTCTATTTTCGCTTCCGGGACAACCTGCATTCCGGGCTTATCCGCTCTTTGCCCAGCTATGAAAACGCTGCCGCTCATTATGATTGCTTTTGCTCGTTCGCGGCTCACCCCAAGCATTTGCTCAGAGATCAGAACGTCAAGCCTGACTTTCTTCATAGCCCCGCAGCTTTCATTACTTGAAACTCTTTGCGGATAGTCTCGCAAACCCCCTGAGTATCGATTCCGTACAATGTCCGCAAATCTTCAACGTTGCCGCATGGTGCGAAGCTATTTCCGCTATTTAGAAAAACAACGCTGTCCGGACAGCAACCTTCACTTGCCAGCAGCGCAGAAATTGCCTCGCCGACCGAACCATTACTTGAGCATTCTTCAAGCACCACCAACTTATTCGTTTTGATTGCCGAATCCGCTATCGCATCGATATCTATTGGATTTATGCAACCAAGTTTGATTATCTCAACTGAGATTCCTTCGTATGAGAGCTTTTTTGCCGCTTCTAATGCAGTATTTATGCTTATGCCATAAGTCACGAGCGTTATATCGTTTCCTTCCTTGACACATTTTATCTTATCTATTCCGCCGTCCTTATACGCACCTTCGCTGCCGCGCGGGAATCTAATTGCAACAGGTCCGCTAACTTCTTTTACAGAGTAGCTAAGCATATCCTTTAGCTCTGCGTAGTTTGCGGGGCAAAACACCGTCATCCCAGGCACAGAGCGCAGATATGCAATATCGAAAATCCCCTGATGGGTTTCCCCATCACCGGGCACAAATCCGGCTCTGTCAACCGCAAGTACGACATGTTGTTTGGATATAGCAATATCATGAATGAGCATATCGTATGAGCGTTGCAAGAAAGACGAATATACAGCAAAAACAGGGATTGTTCCTTGTGTTGCCATGCCCGCTGCCATGACTACAGCATGTCCCTCTGCTATGCCTACGTCAAAAAACCTATCCGGATACCGCTCAAGAAAGCCTTCCAGTCCTGTTCCTGACGTCATTGATGCTGTAATTGCACAAATGCGCGTGTCATGTTCAGCAAGTTCAACCAACGAGTCTCCGAACACCGAAGAGAAGCACCTTCCGTTGCCGTTTACTAAACCGATTCTGTGGTCAAATGGTGAAACCCCGTGATAATCCGCCGGTGCCAGCTCCGAATGTTCGTACCCTTTACCTTTCTGGGTTAAAAAATGCACTACTGTCGGCACGTCCTGTTGCCTTGCCCATCTCAGTGCCGCAACCGCCCTTTTCACATCATGCCCATCAATCGGACCTATGTACCGCAGACCCATCTCCTCAAACATGTTGTAACTTAGCAGGGCTTCCTTTATGAAGTTTTTTATACTCTGTGTAAACCTATATATTAGACTGCCGCCCGGCAAGATTTTCATTACGCGCCTGTAATGCTTCTTAAATGTCGTATAAAGAGGCCGCATCCTTTGTCTCGAGAGAAATCGCGCCACCCCTCCGACATTCTTTGTTATCGACATTCCATTATCGTTAAGAATTATCACCATCGGCTCACCGGACTCACCCGCATCGGCAAGCCCCTCATATGCCAGTCCACCTGTCAGCGCACCGTCACCAATAAATGCTACTACAGCCTGGTCGCTTTTCGACAATGTTCTTGCACGAGCCATTCCAAGTGCAGCGGAAATCGACGTGGAAGCATGTCCTGCAATATACGCATCATGAATGCTCTCCGATGGTTTAGGGAAACCGGAAAGTCCGCGAAATTGTCTTAATGAATCAAATCTGTTCTTTCTTCCGGTGAGCAGCTTATGAACATAAGCCTGATGCCCAACATCGAACACTAGCCGGTCTGTTGATGTGTCAAAAACCTTGTGGATGGCAACCGTCAGTTCAACAACTCCTAAGTTTGCCGCAAGGTGTCCGCCTGTTTCAGATACACTTTTTATCAAAAACTCACGCAACTCTTTGCAAAGTGTGTCAATCGACTTTTTCTCAAGTGTCTTAACATCTTCCGGTGAGTTAATCCTATCCAGTATACTCAATTGAGTCAAACCTCATTCATTTTGATTTAGATTTTGGCTGCAATAAATTAATTATTTTTCCGACCCTGAATACGATAGCCGTACTGTTATTAATCGCACTGTTTTTTCCGATTGCCTTGCCGCAGACGGTGAGTCCTGTTACCGCACCTGAGATTAGCAGCGGAAACATCAGATTTTCAGTCAACATTCCCTCCATCAGCCTCGCAGCAATAAGACCTGCTGTTGCACCGCTCACAATTCCGGTGACGTCACCCACTACATCGTTACAAAAGCTGGAGACTTTGTCGGCGTTTTTTATCAGCCGCAAAGACTCTGCTGCTCCGCGCTGACGATGAGCTGCCATGGAGTGAAATGGGGCTTCTGTTGCAGCGGTGACGGCAACACCCACAATATCGAAGATGATTCCTACGACGATAAACACGGCAAGAATAATAAACGACATAATGTGTCCCGCTCTGCCAAGTATTTCTGTTGAAGCCAGCGTGAACACCATCGTTGCAACTATACTTATTATAACAATCCTAATAAGCCATCTAAAGTCAATTTTTGTTTTCATACCCTCGTTGTTCTCGCCCACGATACTGCTTGTAAGCAATACCAGCGACGACGCGCAAAGTAAATCTTACGGCTTAGGTCGGGCCGGTTTTCCCCCGCAGTTACCTCCCGTTGCCGGCTAGGCGGTTTCCCATTAAAACTGCGTTCGGAGTGTCACCCTTGTTTGGCTGTTCCGATCCCCGGAAAAAATCCAGCCGTACTGCTCCGTTGCCCGATTGCCACTTAGTCCGTACTGCAATCCTCCGCACGCCCCGAATATAGTCTCCCACATCCGAACAGCCTAGGTGTTTTCCACCGCAGTCTAACCGTCTCTTAGCCTCTTTTGCAGAAAATATTTCAAAAGGCAATCGCGTGCACTGCTATGGCCATAGCATGAACGCGTGGTTCCTCTATCCGCATTTACCACTCAAGGCAGGCTACTCTGCACACAGCACCGGGTTGTTGCATCGCAACAGCCTCAGGCTTTCGCCCGGTACTCACCTCTGAAAGAAGCTTTTCCCTACGCACCGCAATACAGGTTCACGCCTGATTCGTACAAGATCAGTCAAGGTGTACAGCACCATTAACGGTCTCGCACAAGAACAGGTCTCCACGTCAGCAGGGTCGGGTTCCCCATGCCATTGGGGAGCGCCCTGAAAACGCAAGTGCAACGTGAGCTGCACTTCCCCCCAGCACCCACCCCAAACTGGGCGTCCAAAGCAAGCACAAGGGGTTTCACTGATATGCCCTTTAAAGGATTTTTAGGCCCTTCCTGGTAGACGGCCGATCTGACTAGGATACTGCGCCGCTGTGACGGATATAATATCATTTATTCACTGAATATACAATACTTTTTTATTCATTTTCCTTTATTTCATCCTATTGCACAAATACAGAGTCAGCTCAATTAAAAACTTATTATCATCAAAACCACTTTCTAAAACTTCAATTGCTCCATTTGTCAATTTATTACACAGCCGCTCGCATTCTTCTATGCCCAACACTGATGCTAGAGTGGTCTTTTTGTTTTCATTATCGGATCCTATTGGTTTTCCCAGCACCTCTTCCGACCCTATGCAATCCAGAATATCGTCTCGTGTTTGAAACGCAAGCCCCAAAAGCCTTGCATATTGCGCCGATGCGCTTAACTGCGTCTGCGTCCCGCCCCCAGCCAATACACCTAGTCTAGCTGCAGCACAAAAAAGAGCCGAGGTCTTGAGCGAATAAATTTCCATAAGCTCATCGACTGTAAGTTCTTTTCCTTCCACCGACAAATCCAGATATTGCCCTGCGCACACACCATGAGGACCTGCAGTTTCAGCAATAATCTGAGCCATCTGAACAATTGTCCCGGAGTCAAGGTCTGAGTTGAGAAGTGTTTGAAATACCATAGCTTGCAGAGCATCTCCAGCCAAAGTAGCGGTAAACTCCCCATATTTAATATGGTTTGACGGCTTACCCCGTCGCATTTCATCGTTATCCATGCACGGCAAGTCATCATGTATCAGAGTGTACGCATGGAGCATTTCAACTGCGCATGCTGCCGGCAGAGCCTTTTCTACACTCCCGCAAACTGCCTCACAAAACTTCATGCAGATAATTGCTCTAATGCGTTTTCCACCATCTAACAGACTGTAGCGCATCGCCTCAATGAGTGTTGCATATTTTCCGTCTCTAATTGGTAATAGCTGATCTAGCCGCGTTTCAACTCGCTTTCTGCATTCCGTAACCTCAAAAAGCATTTTCTCATTACTACTCATCGAACAAACTCTCCACAGGCTTACCCTCATCGTCTTTCTGTAGTCTGACAACAGTTTGCTCGGCGTCATCGAGCATCTTTCTGGCAAGTTTTGTCAGCTTCGCGCCCTCTTCAAACAACGCTAAAGATTGCTCTAACGGCGCATCACCCTTTTCAAGCAGTCTCACTATCTCTTCAATACGCCCGGCTGCTTGCTCAAATGTTAGTTTATCGTTCTTGCTCATACTCTCACCATCCTTAACTCAAAGCTAATGTCTTAATCGGGCGCAAAAAAACTCTGTGCCCTAACTATTTAACAACACAGTTTATCTCGTCCTCAGTCAGCCTTATAGTCAGTTTATCACCATGCTTAACATCCGAAGCTTTCTTTATTATCTCCCCACCTGCACCGCAGGCAATAGCATAACCTCTGCTCAGCACCTTGAGCGGACTCATAGCATCAAGTGCGGCGGTCAGCCTTCCATATCGCTCCTTGCACATTGACGTTCTTCTTTGCATTGCAGCCAAAAGCCTGTCATTACAGTAATCCAGCAACAGCCGCTTGTCGTCAATATAGAATCTTGGGTTTTGAAGCACTCTTTTTTCTGAAAGCTCTTCCAAACGTTGCCTGCGCAACTTCATCTCCTTGGAAATAGATTGTCTTATCCTATTATCTGCGGAACTTATCGAATAACGCATATCATTAATGTCAGCAACAGCTATCTCCGCGGCGTTTGACGGCGTTGCCGCACGAATATCTGCCACAAAGTCGGCAATCGTTACATCCGGCTCATGTCCTACAGCCGAGATCACCGGGATTTCTGAATTGAATATTGCTCTCGCGACACGCTCATCATTAAACGCCCAAAGATCCTCTGTTGAGCCGCCTCCGCGCCCTACAATAATTATTTCAGCTACATTAAATTTATTAACGTAATCAATCGCATCGCATATCTCAGGGGGAGCTTCAACACCCTGTACACGCACCGCAACAACGATTACCTTCGTCAGCGGCCAGCGGCTATTCAGTATCCTTATAATATCACGAACCGCGGCTCCTGCGGGCGAAGTGATAACTGCTATTGTTTTAGGATATTTTGGAAGTGCCTTTTTATGCCTGTCATCAAAAAGTCCTTCTTTGTATAGCTTTTCCTTTAGCTGCTCGAATGCCACATAGAGCTCCCCAACACCATCCGGAATGATTTCGCTGACATATAGTTGATATGCCCCGTCTCTCTGATAAACAGCCACACTGCCAAACGCAACGACATTCATACCATCTTGCGGTTTAAAGCGAAGCTTAGAGGCGCTGCCTTTAAACAAGACGCATTTTAACGCACTGTTTTGGTCTTTTAAAGAAAAATAATGATGACCTGACGGGTACATCTTGTAGTTAGATAACTCGCCTCGTACATACAGACCAGAAAGAGTAAGGTCTGAATCGAGCAAGTTCTTTATATAATTATTTAGCTCGCCGACCGAAAAGATTTTATCTGCCAAACGCTGCCACCACCCCGCTAATACCATTACCGCGCTCACAAGCAAACCAGAGCGTCTGTTCCTAATAGCTAATTCTTGCCCTTGCGCCTTAATGCTTAGGTAATCACTGATAAATCTTTCTGGTAGATTTAATCCGTGGTTACCTGGTCCTTCATCTCACTGCGGATAAAGCTCCCTAAAACACCATTAATAAACGACACTGTTTCAGGCGTTTCATAACGTTTAGCAAGCTCAACAGCCTCATTGATTGCCGCTTTATCGGGAATATCAGGCATGTACAAAACTTCATACATAGCCGTTTTCATAATCGCAACAGCAGTCCTGGAAATTCTGCCAAACTTCCACCCGACTGCATATTTATCTATATAGCCATCTAACTCAACTGAATGCTCGTCCACGCCTGTCACCAGTCTGGTGATATATTCGATTTGAACCGCATCCGGAATCTTGTTGTACAGTTTATCTTCTGTCTTTAATGAAGAAAAATACTCCTCGTCAAAAACCTGTGACAGCAGTTCCTGCACATTTGTCGGGTTTTCGGAAATGCCATAACACAACCTCATGGCTAGCTCTCTCGCTGAGGTCCTAACCATAATTATTTCGTCTTCTTTAGGGCAACACCACAAATGTGGACATTTACTGAGTTCACCTTTGCCCCAACTGCACCTTCCACTGCGGAAAAAACAGCTTTTTGGATTTTCTCGCCGATTTCATTTACGGAAAAACCCATATCCGCCACAATATAGACGTCAAATGAAATAGCGCCATCTTCAGCAATCGTGAGCTTTACACCTCTTGGACAACTCTTTTTGGAAATAATATTTGTTATTTCTTTACCCTGAGAATAATAAAATCCGTTTACTCCCTCAATCTCGGTTGCCGCAGTTGCGGCAATAACAGCAACAACATCCTCTGAAATATTGATGCTGCCCTTTTCGTCTGCGCTTCTAATATATCCCTTCTGTTCGCCCATCTTTCTTCTCCAATCTCATTGAAAGTAAAGTAAATGTAATTACAAAAATACACACAGCGAAGTATATCACATATAAAATCTAAAATAAAGAGAAAAGTGTTATTTCACATTCTCATTAAGACTTCTTCTTCACTTGGAACACTCGGAACTCCGCCATGCTTTTGCGTTGAAAGACTTGCAGCGGTCACTGCAAACAACGCAATCTTATATAGTTCCTGCTCATCCAACTCTTCCGGTGACTTTCCGTATTTCAGCATAGCACTGATGGCACTCCCACCGAAAATATCCCCTGCCCCCGTAGTATCGATAGGTTTGACTACAGGGCACGCGGTATGAACAAAAGCGTTACGGTTTTGCATATATGCCCCATCGGCGCCTAATGTCACCATCGCAAGCTTTAAGTCAAAATCATCCAATAGCCTTTGTGCGCCCTCCCTCGGACAGCATCCCCAGAGAAAATCCACCTCCTCGTCACTAATCTTCACAATATCCGCATAGCCCAAACCCCAAAGAATCTGCGATTTTGCTTCTTCAAGACTATCCCAAAGCGAAATGCGAAGATTGGGGTCAAAAGTAATCATTTTCCCGCGCGACTTTGCGTACAGAACAGCCTTTTGCGTAGTTGTACGTACAGGTTCATTCGTCAAGCTTAGCGTACCATGATGAAATATTTTAGCATTATCAATGAGTTCAAGATTTATTTCTTCATATCTCAAGCATGTATCTGCGCCCGGCTTTCTTGCAAAACTGAAAGAACGATCTCCGCTCTCGTCAAGTGTCACAAATGCCAATGTAGTAAAGACAGAAGGATCAACTACAACACCGGAAGTCTCTATACCGGCATTCTCAAGTGTTTTTATCAGCATCTTACCAAAAGCGTCCGCGCCGACTTTGCATATCATTGCTGTTTTTGCACCGTATGCCGCAAGTGCAGCCAAAAGATTTGGAGGCGCACCGCCCGCTTTTGCCGCAAGAATAGGATACCCGTCATCATCCGCTCCAACGGGAGCAAAGTCTATTAGCAATTCTCCCAGAGCCGTTACATCATACATATATTCCTCCTATGTCCGCAGCTTCAGAGGCGAAGTTGTCGCAAATCAATAACAGTTATCACAAATGAAGCTTGAAATTGTATATGCTAACAATTATACTGGAAATGTCAACAAATCGTCAAGGTAGGCGAACACAGAAAGGAGAAAAAATGTTAAGAAACATACCACAGATTATATCACCCGAGCTGTTGAAAATCCTCATGGAAATGGGGCACAGCGACGTCATTGTTCTTGCCGACGCCAACTACCCCGCCGCATCGGGTGCAAAAAGGCTGATTAGAGCGGACGGAACAGACGTCACTGTTTTATTGGATGCAGTACTTCGCTTTTTCCCATTAGATACCTTTGTCACTCACCCGGCAGTGCTTATGGCTCCGCTACCGGATAGCCCTACTCCGCCTATTTGGAGCGAATTTCGCAATATAATATCACATCACGACAAGGAGAAAGCCTTTACCGATTTTCAACTCATCGATCGCTTCGATTTTTATGAATATGCCAGGAAAGCATATGCCATTGTCCAAACAGGAACAACGGCACACTATGCAAATATCGCCCTGATAAAAGGTGTACTCTAACTAGTACTCCGTTTTCCAAATACCCCCACAAATCTTACGACATCTTTATCCGCCTGACTTCGTTAAAAAATCTTGAAAGACCAGTGGTATTACTGCGATTTTTCGCCTCGTCAGGCAAAGAAATCTGCCGCAATCTTTGCGAGGTTATTTAAAAAACGAAGTACTTGAGTGCAAAGATGTATACATTGAGCGCATGAATGGATTGTCAAACATTGTATGAGAAATCAGAATAGCTGAAAGCATCGGCAATATTTATATTGCCGATGCTTGATAGAGATTTTAGTGATAATACACTACTGCCATACCTCTACGCCGCCGTGGTCTAAATAATCATGAGCTTCAAATGCTTCTGTTATGTCATAAAATGCCCAGTGAGAGCGCGGAACATCGTCAAACTCATTGAGCTCCGTTCTTTCGCTTACAGCCTGTCTGTCGGGAACACGTCCCAGCATTCGGTTTACAATTGTGACTGTCTCGGCGCGGTTGAGATTGCTATCCGGTCTAAAGCTACCATCCGTATATCCCGAAATCCATCCGAAAGAGACTGCGGCGCTTATATGATTGCTCGCCCAGTGCTCTGCGGACACATCGGGAAATGGAGGCTGATCCAAGCTATCGGGAAGATTGCCGGAGAATCTGGCGGCTGCCGTAACAAATTCCGCGCGCGTTATCGGTGCGTCGGGGCGGAATGTCCCGTCCGGATATCCGTTTAGTATGCCAAGCGATGCAAGCGTGTTGACGGCAGTTTCATGCCAAGCACCACTCGGCATGTCCGGAAACTCGTGCGTTATTTCGACGTCTTGATTTAAGAGCAGGTTGTAGAATATCTGGGCAACCTCCGCGCGGGTAATGTCTCTGTTGGGGTGGAATAGATTATTTCCAACGCCCTGTATGTACCGGATATGTCTGCTTGTGTCAAAAACGTTGGATATTCCGGCGTCATTGACCCCCTCCGGCTGTCTGGAGTCCGCTCCTTTTCCAGAGGGTTTTTCGTTGCGCGGCGCGTTATTTCCCTCGCCTTCATTTCTCGGACCTTCAGGATTTCTCGGCTGTTCAGTTTGCCCTCCGCCAGTGCTATGTGGGACAAAGTGTGCGGTCAAAGTCACATTGTTACCGGGCATATTAAAAGATACAAGGCTGCTGCGAACCGAGTCATTAAGCGCCACACCATCCGCTGTCCAGTGTGAAAACCTAAATCCGCTGTTTGCGGCGGCGGTGATTTCAATAAAGGTATCTGCCAAAAACTCTTGGAACTGCGAGCCATAATTAAAGACGCTGCCCATCGACAGATTTCCGCTGCCGGGAGGATTCACCTGCAAAGTCAGTCTGTGCGCAGGCTCTAAAGCCTTGAAAATCTGCACATTGTTTATTATGTTGTTTTCTATGAACCACTCCCCGAAATGCGAGACCTGCACTGTAGAGAAACCCTCAAAGCTCACACCGCCCAAGGTAATCAGCCATACAGTCATGTCTCCGCTGACGACTGAGGCATCCGAGGTGTATGCCGCACCGGAAACAGTTATATCATCCGCGGA
>Ga0209755_10005763_pt1 | contig 13951 bp, 11 predicted proteins | sample TergutCo191P1_FD_187301 | JGI IMG/M metagenome (GOLD analysis project Ga0209755, IMG submission 187301) | Cornitermes sp. P1 segment gut microbial communities from Petit-Saut dam, French Guiana - Co191P1 (SPAdes) (version 2) | ecosystem: Host-associated > Arthropoda: Insects > Digestive system... | reverse complement strand
TGCCGGATAAAAAGTGCCAATAAGATTTTTAATTTCTGAAAAATCAAAACCTGTTTTGCCGCCGACAGAAGCGTCTACCATTCCAAGCAGGGTAGTGCTTATTAAAACAAAGCGGCAGCCGCGTTTGTAAATAGAAGCGGCAAAACCTGACAAGTCGCCGATTACGCCGCCGCCAAATGCGATAAATATTCCATCCCGCCCGAGTTTTGCGTTATGAGCACAGCTTAATATTTTTTCAACAGAACTCCAGTTTTTATTTTCTTCGCCGCTTTCTAAAATACAATGAGGTAATTTAAATTTTTTATCAAATTTTTCCGCGAAAACTGCGGTGTTTCTATCTGCAATAACGATAGAGTTAGAAAAATCGCTTAAAAAATTCTCTAACTCATTGAATTCGAGTGAGATTTTTACGTCTGTTGTATATTCGCCGAATAAAAATTGCAAAAGAATAACCTTTCCGGTAAAAACCGGAAAAAAAATGAGAATTTTACCTGTCAGACTGCTTATATTTACAGCCGGACGGACATTGGATGCACTGGCGGCCGAAACACGCTCAAAAACCCAACGAATTAGTATATTATGGTATAAATATACATAAAATTAAGAGTTTATTCAATAGCGGCTTTTTATTCTGAGAGGTTATATATATTCTCTTCTATGCTGTTTAGGAAGATAAATTTGGAAAATTCATTAATTTCCGGTTTATTTTTGAGAAATTCTCTCCAGTTTTCGATATATTCAATGGCTGTTTTACGGTGCAGGGGTAAGAATTTGCCATTTAGCATATCTTCGCTGCTTTTATTTCTCAGAATTGAGTTTTCTTTGAATACAACTCGTATCTCGGATAGTATATTTTTCTGCGCTTTTGCAAGAAAAACAAGCGATTCACTGGAAGAATAGGCTTCGTAATAGAATTTTTTATATATTTCATAATTCCATGAATGTAAAGGGAGCCTTATTCTGGAAAGAATCTCTTGTTTTTCCAGGGATGTATCGTCAGAAGAATGGAATCTTGCTGCAGAAACCCATCTTGTTGCCTGATCCCCTCTAAGCTCATATTGAGCATCAAGCGCGATAAGCGGAGCGGGCGTATCCATAAGCTGTTTTTTACTGCATATATTGCCGCCAATAGTCGCCACATTTCTAAGCTGAACGCCGCCTATGTTTTTTATACATTCCTGAAGAACCTTTGGCACAACTTTTCCCAGTTCAAGAAGCTTGCTTAATTTTGTCATGCTGCCTATTTCAAGGTACTGTTCCGTTCTTGTAACACTGTGAAGTTCTGGAATTTTATCCAGACAAATAAAAATAACCGGCAGTTCCAGAATATTTCTTTCCTGTCTGCTGATTATGTCAGTGCCGCCTGCGTAAATGATCGCCTCGGGAAAACGATTCCACGCGGTAAATAATTCCTGGAAAGATTCGGGGAATATAACCTGATTAAGAGGGGCGCCCATTGAGCCTCCCGTTTCGTACTTCCGAAATTAATGCTACAGCTTTTACGATTCTTTCTACGCTTGTGCAGCGGCATTTTATGCCGGAAAAACCAAGTAATATTTCTTCTTTGCTTGGATTTGGCAGCCTGTCAAGAAGGGCTTCTGTACAGAGTACTTTTCCGGCTTCGCAATAACCGCAATTACCCAAATGTACTTCTGCAAAGCCGTTAATTATTTCCTGATACTCAATAGTTTGAGAGAAACCCTCTATGGTGATTATCTCGCTTTCTTTTACTTTGAATGCCGGTATGAGGCAGGCGGGGCTTACCTTTCCGTTGAATATTACAGAGCAGGCTCCGCATTGCCCGGCTAAGCATCCGGGTTTGGCGCCAAAAAGGCTAAAGCTGCCGCGAAGGATATCTATCAGTCTGACTCCGGCATCTCCGTTAAAGACAACATCTTCACCGTTTAGAATAAAATTAATTGTCATGCTGCCCCCACCTTACCATTTCCCAAATGTCATTTCTTTTTAGCGGGATCGATTTAAAGCCATGATCCATTGCCTGGGAAACAGCCTGCAAAAACGCAGAAGGTATGCATGTAAAGGGAAGATCGCCAATTCCCTTTGACTCGCCTGAAGATGATTCACTGTCAAGAAATTTTATGTGAATTGGAGGAATTTCCATTGGAGAAAAAATAGTAAAGTTCTCATATTGATCTCTGAGAAGCACTCCGTTTTTATATTCAATATTTTCGACGTATGCCCAGCCGAGCGCCTGAGCCGCGCTTCTTGAAAGACTGCGCTTTGCCCTGTTTGTAGAAATTATTTTTCCTCCGTCTATCGCAAGCCAGACGCCTCTGATAATCGGGATGCACTCTACAAGGTCTATAGTTACTTCAACGACAGCTGCTGCAAGCCCAGGTTTTTGAAACCCTGTGATATCATCAACATCCCAAATTCCGCCTCTTATTGAACCCTTCTGCGATTTTATGGAACGGCGTATCGTAATTGGCAGCGGGTCACGGAAGCGCTGCTTCTGGATAGAAGCGCAGCATTTTTCTACAAGCTTCGTTATCGCGGCTATATTACGCGAAGAGCATGAGGGGCCGGCATCAGGCGCGTTTTCTGTGATGACTTTAACAGTGTCAATTCCCATAATATCGCTGACAATTTTTCGCCAAATTCTGCCATAGTCCTCTGATGTTGTTATGCTTGTCGTAATTTCTACTACGCTATCTTTGTTAAGTGTTACTTCTACGGTATATGAATGATTATTATCTGTGTCGTAAAGCAGAGAGTTACCCTGGTAGCCAATCGCGATTCCTATGCCTCTTGGGTTATCACCTTTTTGCAAGGTTTTGCCCTTTCTGCTCTGACGCAGAAGTTCATAGGATGTCCACTTTCTTGAATAATCACTTATCTTTAACGCAGTATTTATAAGCTCATCTCCCAAAGGAGAGTGTTTCGTGATCTTTGGCTGAGGCAAAGGTAAAATCGACTTTGTATTAATATTCTTATGACGCCAAAGAGCGGGATCTATGTTAACCGTGTCAGAAACCATGGTAACATGACGCTCGCTTGCGAAGAAACCTTGAGCCATTCCAAAGCCGCAGAAGGCGCTCTGCGGCGGAATGTTGGTATAATTTGCCTTTGCTGTCAGTTTTAAATTTTTATAATCATAAAGACCAAGCGCTCCAAGGCAAACCTGATCCAGTATTTCTTTTCCGTTAACCGAATAAGCGCCTAGGTTAACAAAAATATCGATAATTGTAGATGAAATATTACCCTTATCGTCGATAGTGCTTGCGATATGAACATTGGAAGCGCATCGTTTTGGCGTGTAAAGAAAATCTTCCTCTCTGTTTAAGATAAGCCGTACCGGTTTTTTTGTAATAAAGGTGCAAAGGGCTGCATGACAGGCAACAAGCGAAGGATACCAGATCTTTCCGTCCATATGAAGGTTGAGCGCAGTCGGCTTAACAGATACTGAGTCCGCGCTGAGCCCCAGGCATGAACTGACAGCGTGTTTTACGTGAAAGGGCCATTGTGTAGCAGTCATAACTACGAGAGGTGAATGATAATTACCAGCAGGAAGTTCCGCTTTCTTTTTTTTCTTTTCGTATTCCTCCATGTAAAAAGTAATCGCGCCTATAGGTTCTGCGTACCAGTGTTCCTGTATTCCTGTTTTGTAACTTCCTGTTATTATAAAGCCGCTTTTTTCAAATTCTTCTTCTGTGTTCCCGATTGTAACAACCCGCTCATAAGCGGCCTCTCCGTCCTTTACAGAAAAGACAGGCGTTTCATCCTCTGTTATTACAGCGCAGCCAGAAACAAGCTCATCCAGTTTTATTTTATCAGGCCCCAAAAGAATAGCGACAGGCTCGCCTATGTAGGAGAGCTGAGCATCGGCAAGTATCGGGATTTTTGTATTTAATAAAAGATTTCTTCCGGGTATATCCTTGGCTGTGATAAGAGAAAAACCATCTGGAAGGCTTGGAACTTGTATGCTTTTTAACTGACCCTTGGCTATTGGAGACCTTATTGTAACAGCGTATAACAAGTTTTGAGGGTAGATGTCTTCAAGGAAGGGAAGTTTTTCCATGTAAGGGTATTTTATAAGGAAATACCAATGTTATCAATTAGGATTTTTCTGAGTAATTCTGAATTTCTGTAATCCTTTGACTTACCGGCATCGTAACAGCAGATGGGACGCAGATCATCAAGGAGTTTTGGTAAATCTAAAGTGGAAGGTGTCTTTCTGTTTATACGCAGGATACGGCTGTAATCAGTAAGTGAAGGCATTTCATCGGCGGAAAGCAAAGATTCATCGAGCCTTTCGCCGGGTCTAAGCCCTATGTATTCAATCTTTATTTCTGTTTCAGGTTCATAACCCTGGAATCGAATTAACTGCTCCGCAAGGTCTTTAATTCGCACAGGCTCTCCCATGTCTAAAAGGTAAAGCCCTCCGTTTTCACCCACGCCGCCTGCTTTTAAAACAAGGGAACAAGCTTCGCTGATTGTCATAAAGTAACGGGTTGTGTCCGGGTGAGTAATGGTAACAGGCCCTCCCTTTTCAATCTGTCTTTGGAAAAGCGGAACAATGGATCCGCGCGAACCAAGAACGTTTCCAAAGCGTACAACCACAAAATTGGTATTTGAAGTCTGCCCATGCAGCGAAGCTTCCAGAACCATCTGCTCGCAAAGAAATTTCGACGTGCCGTATACAGAACAGGGGTTAACAGCCTTATCTGTCGAGATATGAACAAAGTGTTTTACCTTATATTTAATCGCAGTCTTAATTAAGTTTTCAGTTCCAAAGACATTGTTTTCTATCGCGGCAACAGGGTTTTCTTCCATCATGGGAACATGCTTGTAAGCGGCTGTGTGGAAAATAGCGTCAGCTTTTAATTGGCTAAAAATATAATCGATATAGTTCGCGTCTTTTAACTCGCCAATGATGGGCACAATAGCCGCCTTCTCGCCGACACCTTCGTCCTGCAAAAGACGAAGTTCCCTGTCAATTTGATATATCGAATTTTCTCCGTGCCCTAAAAGATAGAGGCGGGAGACACCGCCTGAAAGAAGCTGACGGCAAAGCTCGCTGCCTATTGAGCCGCCCGCGCCTGTAACAAGTACGCGTTTTCCCCGGACATAGCTAAGGCTTTCTTTTAAGTTAATGGTTATCGGGTTTCGCCCAAGTAAATCCTGTAAGTCGATGGAACGTGTTTGAATTAGATGAGCATCACCTTCGATTATCTGCGAGATGCCGGGGAGTATTCGTATTTTTTGGAAACCGGCCTTGTTTAAGATGTTGTAAAGTTCTTTTAATGTATCTCTGCCGGCGCTTGGAATCGCGATTATCGCTTCGTCTTTTCTGCTTGAGCGTATGAAACCTGTAACATCTTTTATTGGACCAAGGACAGGAATATCATCGATTTTTTTTCCTATCTTTTGCGGATCGTCGTCTAAAAAAGCGACCACCTCTCCAAAAACGGCTTTTTTGGTTATTTCATTCGCGAGGGTTCTGCCAGCGAAACCCGCGCCGATGATGTATAACCGTTTTGACGTTTTCATGTTACTCCTTGTTATGAAGCGCCTATAACTTCGAATCCCAAATCTATCGTAAAGGAATCGTTGTATAAGTCAAGCATTATTTTAGCCCTGCATTTCCTTCTGTCAACCTTTACTATTCTTCCTTCAAGGCCTGAAAGCGGACCTTCCAGAACTACAATGCGGGAATTTTCGTTAAAATAAACCTTAGATTTACCGGCTATTGAACCATTGCTGTTAATAAAATGCAAAACAAGTTCCAAATCTCTTTCTTTTAAGGGAGTAATATCCTGATTCGATGTTAAAAAGCGGAAAAACCCCTTGGTACGTCTAAAATCCCACTGGTATTCATGAATTTGTTCATTTGATTCTGCCTCAATAAAGATATAACCGGGGAAAACAGCCGAAGTTATAGTTTTTATTTTGCCGGATTTCCTGATATTCAAGTTTCTCCGTGGGAAATGAAGGGTAAGGGGCATATTGGGGTATTGGTATCTTAGTTGTTCAATGAATTTTTCCTCAGATTTGGTTTTCACTTGAATGGCATAATAATTCATCAATTGTAGTATGAAAGTTATTTTGAGTTTTGAAAAGAGTGCCGATATTTATCATATGATAAGACGTTTAGTAATAGCCGTATTTTTAACTCTTTTTATGAGTTTTGGAGCCTGGGCTTCTATGGTCTCGTTTTATGTAATAGAGACAGGAGTCTCGGAAGAAACCGAGATGCTTCAGCATTCCGTAAATTGGGAAAACGCGTTTTTAGACATTTTCTTTGACGCCGGACATATAGTGTGTAACGCGCCTATTCTGCGTCTTGATAAAAAACCCTCAGGCGATATTTCCAATATGGTCGATATGAAGGACGCAAGAGATTCGGGGATAGATTTTGTATTGATAGCCCAGATTGATTATGAGACAAACACAAGGGCGCCCAAAGAAGTAATTTGTATTATTTACAATTTAGTAACAAAAGAAAAATTATTGGAAAAAAAGATATCACCTGATAAGTTTAAAAAAGCCAAAGGTGAATATGAAGATATTAAAACATTTGTAAGAGGACTAATACCTTATTTTGGAGAAACACGATGAAAAAATATTTTATTCTATTATTATTAACGCTTGCGGCTTTTGTTTGGTTTCCGGGCGCATCGCCATGGGAAGGCGCTGCTTCTGTCGCTCCCGCAGGGGAACTGCCGTCTACAGGTTTTTTTGTCGCTACTAATTCGTTTCCAAGAAACACTGTTGTTGATATTACAAATGTCGAAACCGGAAGAAGCACAAGGGCGATTGTAGCCAAAACATTAAACAGCCCGGGTCTTCTTGCTATTGTTTCAAGTGAGGCAGCGCAGTTAATCGGAATGCGCCCGGGTTCAGTCAGCAGAATAATGATGGTACAGCCGACTGATCCTATTGCGTATCTTCGCTTTACAGAAAGCGTTAATTCAGGCGCGCCCAGTTTTGACTCAGGCGATGTAGTTACAGAAGAAACACTTATCGCAGATGTTTACATTGATGATTCTTACAGGCCTCAGATAATTGAAACACCTGAACCAATAATTCCTCCTCAGGAGCAAAATTCAGCATCCAGCAGAATTACGGGCCCTGGTTATTTTATGGAGCCGGAGTGGGGCGGAACAGACAGGCTTAATATTGTAGATCTTCCCGGCTACGAAGTAGAACCAAGAAACCCTGTATTTATGCCTCCTGTGGAAATTGCGGAAGAAGGTACCAAACCCTTAATCGAAGACCCTATTACTCCTATTACTAAGGAAGAAGAACCAGTATATATCGCTGAAAAAAAAGAAGTTGTAAAAGATATTTCGACAAGATATGAAGAAAGAGCTCCTTCGCCAATTGTAAAGGATGTGTCTGATTTTTGGGCGGAAAAAGAACCAAATGGCATAGAGAAAGAAGCGAATGTTTATGTTACAGAAGAGCCAAAAAATGAAATCGTAAAAGAAACATATGATTATTTAGTTGAGCATCCAAGAGATGAGGTGATAAAAGAGATATTTGAAAGGGAAGAATATGTTGCGAAGGTAGAAGAGACTCCCAGGGCAGATGAAACGCCTCGTTTTCAATACAATTTAGTTGAGACAGATGAGCTTCCGCCTCCTAAAACAGTGTATGGAATTGATCCTTCAGATATAATTCCAGGAATCGCGCTTGCTACACCTGAAAGACAATCTACTCCTCAGACCACAGCGCCTTCTCAACCGCAGCAGCAACGAAGTGTACCTTCGCCCGCGAGATTTTCTGTGCGCACGATTTCATCTTTAGACAGGGGACAGTATTATGTGCAAATTGCAGCTCTTCCCGCAGAAACCGTTGAAAGCGCAGTAAGGCAGATAGACCATAGATTTAATCCCGTTATTTTAATTGACAGGGATAACTTGTATAGAATCCTTATAGGTCCTTTGAACCAGGGCGAAAGCGCCGCTGTCCTTGCCCGTTTTAAGAGCATAGGTTACACAGATGCCTTTGTGCGAAGAGGCAACTAGCTTTGTCTTGACAAAGCACTATTTTTTCTCCAGTATTTAATAAAACTCATGGTGGATGTAGCTCAGGGGTAGAGTACAAGATTGTGGATCTTGTCGTCGCGGGTTCGAGACCCGTCATCCACCCTAAAGATCTTGAATTAGTTAAGTAAACTATTACTTTTATTCAGATTTTTTAAATAGGGATACCACTTCGGGTCTCGAAACTTTTTTGCGGCACAAGGAACCGAGAGGTTCCGAAGTGTAAACCGCCAAGGAAGGCGGTTTAGCAAAAAAGACGGCCTGGAATGAGGCAACAGGAGGTAAAGTTGTTGCTTTCGCAACAATTTTATGAGAGTGGAAGGCGAGACCCGTCATCCACCCTTAAATTTTTGAATTAGGCGCTCGTAGCTCATCTGGATAGAGTAACGGACTTCGAATCCGTAGGTAGCAGGTTCGAACCCTGCCGGGCGCGTGCGAAAAGACATTCATTTTTTTCAAGAATAATAATAACTTAATAATAAATTATGTTGTCAAGGGTTCGAAACTTTTTTGCGACCCTGAGGACGCGAAAGCGTCAGAGGGGTAAACTGGCATGGACGCCAGTTTAGCAAAAAAGACGGCCTGGAATGAGGCAACAGGATGTTGCTGAATGGAAGGCGAACCTTGCCGGGCGCGAGTTGTTTAGCTTGTTTTTTATTACGGTTTATTGACATAATTAAAATAGACCAGTAGAATGTTGTGTATTGTAAGTGAGGAAAATGAAGAAAAGCAATTTTTTTACTGTATTGGTTACCTCATCGTCATTTTATTGTGAATTTGAATATCTAATTGAATTATACCCCCCCCCAATCAAAAAAAAAGTAAATCACTGAAAGTAATAAATTTAATAATTTACTCAAAACTAATGCTTGCGTTGCAGGTATAAAAATAAATTTTTTAAGGAGAATATTATGAGAAAGAAAGCGTTTTTCCTGGGATTATTGGTATTCGCAGTTCTAATCGGGATTGTATTTATCAGCTGTCCGGATGATTCCAAGGCGAATGTAGTCAGTTATGAAGGTGTTGATCAACTTGGTAACAAATACATTTTAACTATTACAGAAAATCAAAATAGAGCAGCAGCATCTTATATCGGAGCACCTGGTGATAGTTATGTGTTAGTTATAAAATTCAAGGATGGAAAAGAGAAGAAAAGTACAGGTGTTGTAAAAGAAGTTAACAGTTCTGACGGCACTTTAACGCTTCAACCGTCTGTTGCAGAATCAGAAACATTTAACCTGGTTATAAGCAATGGAGGAGTAGCCTCTATAACAGGAAGTATTGCTGTTGACGAAGGAGAAATAATAACTCCTCGTACATTTAACACTATTTTCATGCGCGTAAATCGCTGGGAGAATGAAGTAACTAAGGAATGGGGTCATCGATGGGATACCGGTTGGAGTGTTAAATTTTTTGATTTTTTTGATAGCGATATAGATAGAAAATCACTTTATGGTAAAAATATAAAGATATCAGTAAGCGGAAATATTGATAAAGATATTGAATGTCCTGGTATTCTATTGGAATTTGCTAACAGAGGTGAATGGATTTTTTATATCACATCTCGTAATCATTATTTTGAAACAATAAAATCTGGAAATTTCAAGCGTGATTTTAATATTAAAATACCAACAAACAAAGATCTTGAACAAGATGGTGAAATTATGGTTTTATTCCAAAATGATTTTGTTTACTTTTCTCCAGATTATCATGAGCCTGGTTATATCCAGCCTCAAGGTATAATACCGGATATTTATACAGATGGAACAATTACGGCAACCATCAAGAATTTTTCAATAAGTATTGAAGAAGTTAATTAGGATAACGATTAAATTCTAAAGGTATTAGTATTAAGGAGCAGGGGATTTCCTCTGCTCCTTTTTTTTGCGGAGAGAGAAGTAGGGAGAAGGGATTCTCACGGAGAACACGGAGGATGTAGATACAACAATCTTAACTTGAATTTTAATTTTAATAATTGGTATACAATCTATTAAAATCGAAATTAAAGCAGAATGTTGTTTCAAATTTCTCCGTGAACTCTGTGTGAGTTCTTCTCTAATCCATTTTTCTAACATTTATAACGACTAAAGCCATGAAAGAGTGCGGGAGATTTGCATTTTTCGTCTTGCCAGCCAACTACTGTTATGCTATATTGATAGCATGGAAAAGCCGAATGTAAGGGAAAATATCGGAAAGGCATTGCTTGACATAGCCAAATTGACATTTGCCAGCTTTATTTTAGGCGGTATATTGCGAGGGGAATTGCCCCAGTTTATACTGATATTGTCTGGTGTTGTTGTTTCTGCTGTATGCTTTACGCTCGGTATCCTGTGGACTTCAAAAAAGTGAGAAAAAAAGGCAAGGAGTAGTTTATGTGGTTAATTGTTTTTATGCTTGCAATCGTTCTCCCTCTTATAATTTGGGGTTTTATCGCCGGTCGGAATGAAAAAAGCAACGCATAATTAATAGTATAAAGGCACAAAGGATAGAGAAACAATTCCTCTGTGCCTCAGTGTGTTATCTTCTCTAATCCCCAACAGACAATATTTAAAAATAATCAACATTATTAATATGCGCCTAACATATATAAATAATATTTAACTAAAAATAATTATAAAAATAAATTCGTAACAAAAAATAAATATTTCTATTGACACGTAACGCTAAAATTTTGTACATTAAATAAAATGAGGGAGATATACGGCAAGTCCGAACTTTAATTTAAAAATTGGAATTTAAAAATATTTAAAAAATAGTAAACCGTGTACGGAAAATAGATATTAATCTAAGCGTGTTTTTCCGTACCGGTTTATTTTTTACGTTTCCCCGCTACTTTGCAAGAAACTCAAAAAGTGATATATTCTACCAAGAACTATAAAAAGAGGGGATTATGAAAAAAGTTGCGGTAATAATGGGAAGCGACAGCGATTTGCCTGTCATGGAAAAAGCCTTTAAAAAACTAAAAGATTTTGGTATACCTTTTGAAGCTCATGTAATGAGCGCTCATCGTACGCCTGACAGGGCTGCGGAATTCGCGAAAAACGCGCAAAAAAACGGTTTTGGCGTAATTATCGCCGCTGCCGGAATGGCTGCCCACCTTGCCGGTGTTCTCGCTGCATGTACAACCTTACCTGTAATTGGCATCCCTATTAAATCATCATTGGACGGGCTCGATGCGCTTTTGGCAATGGTGCAAATGCCTCCCGGTATCCCTGTTGCGACAGTAGCGATTGATGGCGCTGACAACGCGGCAATACTTGCAGCGCAGATTCTTGCAACAGCAGACGAAGAGCTTGCTAAAAAAATCCATGCAATGAAAGAAGATATGGCGAAAAAAGTAATAGAAAAAGACAATCAATTGCAGGAGAAATTAAAATAAATCATGCAGGAAAAGTGCGGAGTTTTTGGAATATATACAAAAAAAAATGAATCCGATGTAGCGGCGCAAGCCTATCTTTCACTTTTCGCGCTTCAGCACAGGGGGCAGGAATCCTGCGGTATTGCCGTTTGTAACGAAGGCGTAATGCAGTTTCACAGCGATCTAGGTCTTGTTCCCGATGTTTTTTCCAAGGAAACGCTTGAAAAACTTGGAAAGGGAAACATGGCAATAGGGCATGTGCGCTATTCACCGATGGATAAAAAAAATCGATCTAATGCCCAGCCGCTTGTAGTACGCCATATAAAAGGCTCAATGGCAATTGCGCATAACGGAAGCATTACAAATGCGGTACAGTTAAGAGAAAAGTTACAAAAAGAAGGCACTGTATTTCACACAACAGACGACGCGGAAATTATTATCAATACAATAATTAAAAAAAGAATTAACGAGCAAACGATAGAAGACGCGATAGACAAGGCAATGAATGAGATAGAAGGCGCGTATTCTCTTGTAATAATGTCTCCTAGTAAATTGATCGCTGTGCGCGACAAACATGGCTTTCGCCCGCTTTGCATGGGAAAGCTTGACGGTGACATTGTTTTTGCTTCCGAAAGCTGCGCGCTAGACAGCATCGGGGCGGAATTTGTACGCGACATTGAACCCGGGGAAATTATAGTTGTAAACAAGGAAGGGCAGCGCAGTATTAAAACGCATTGTACAGAAAAATGCAGAATGTGCGTTTTTGAATACATTTATTTCGCGCGCCCCGATTCCGTAATCGAAGGCACTTGCGTACACACAGCGCGCCAGAGAGCAGGTTCATTTTTAGCTCTTGACCATCCTGTCGCGGCGGATGTTGTTTTTGGAGTGCCGGATTCTGGTTTGGATGCCGCCTTAGGCTATTCGCGCCAATCGGGTATTCCTTACGGAGTCGGCTTTATAAAAAATCGTTACATAGGGCGCACATTTATTCAGCCGACGCAGGAAGAACGCGACCGCGCGGTACGAATAAAACTTAACACAATCGAAGACACCATAAAAGATAAGCGCGTTATTTTAATTGACGACTCAATTGTGCGCGGTACTACAATGAGGCGTATTGTTAAACTTGTACGCGAAACAGGCGCGAAGGAAGTGCATTTGCGTATTTCTTCGCCTCCATTTGTAAACCCTTGTTACTTTGGTACTGACATAGACAGCAGAGAAAACTTAATCGCGTGTAAAATGAACACAGAAGAAATTCGCGAATACCTGGGAGCGGACAGCCTTGGATATCTTTCGATTAATCATGTTTCTAAAATAGCGCAAAACGAAAAATGCGATTTTTGCGAGGGCTGCTTTACAGGCAAATATCCTGTGCCGGAACCTTCGATTGAAAAAAAAGACAGGTATAACGAAAAGATAGTTGAAAAAAATAAAGTATAAATTAATTATTCGTATTTGTTCGAGTGGTTTGAGTGGTTCGTGGTAAAAAAGGGGAGATAATGCAAAATAGTTACAGCGAAAGTTACAAAGACGCAGGCGTTGATGTTACAGCAGGTTACCGGGCTGTAGAACTTATGAAAAAACACGTTGAGCGCACAAAAGTTCCCGGAATGATCGAAGGCATAGGCGGCTTCGGCGGATTATTCGCCCTTCCAAAAAACGGAAACTCAGAACCTGTGCTTGTTTCGGGAACTGACGGCGTTGGAACAAAATTAAAAATCGCAATGTTATTAAATAAACACAACACAATTGGAATTGACTGCGTAGCGATGTGCGTAAACGACATTATCTGCGCCGGTGCTAAGCCGCTTTTTTTTCTTGATTATATCGCGACAGGAAAAAATAAACCGGAAAAAATTGAGCAAATAATTTCCGGCGTAGCGGAAGGCTGCGTTCAGGCAGGATGCGCGTTAATTGGAGGCGAGACAGCCGAACATCCCGGAATGATGGGCGAAGACGAGTATGATATCGCAGGTTTTTCGGTTGGCATTACAGAAAAATCAAAAATACCGGATAAAAATAACGTAAAAAACGGCGATGTAATAATCGCGCTTGCCTCATCGGGAGTACATTCAAACGGGTTTTCGCTTACAAGAAAAGTTTTTAGCATAGACAAAGATAAAAATATAATCGAACAGCCTTTTGATGAAATCGAAAGCTCGTTAGGTGAAGAATTATTAAAACCCACAAAAATTTATGTAAAATCTATATTAAATCTTTTAGAAAAAGTTAATGTTAAATCTATATGTCACATAACAGGCGGCGGCTTCCAGGAAAATATACCCCGCGCTTTTGGAAGCACTGTAGGCGCTGTAATTAAAAAGAACGAGATAAAAACACCCTCAATTTTTAAGTTAATAGAAAAGTTTGGTAAAATCCCCGAACGCGATATGTTTAACACCTACAACATGGGCGTAGGAATGTGCGTAATCACTTCATCGCAGGACGCTGACAGCGCTGTAAACTGCCTTAAATCATGTGGTGAAAATGCTTACATTATTGGAGAGATACGAGAAGGCGTTGCTGGAGTAAAATTTGAATAAGAGTAAGAATATTAACCACAAACCACACGAACGCC
>Ga0209755_10005762_pt1 | contig 13952 bp, 8 predicted proteins | sample TergutCo191P1_FD_187301 | JGI IMG/M metagenome (GOLD analysis project Ga0209755, IMG submission 187301) | Cornitermes sp. P1 segment gut microbial communities from Petit-Saut dam, French Guiana - Co191P1 (SPAdes) (version 2) | ecosystem: Host-associated > Arthropoda: Insects > Digestive system >... | reverse complement strand
GGGCTGGATTCCGCCGAAAAACCTGGGGCTTGTGTCGGGGTAGATATCTGCATCAATCCCGGCCTCCTCATTAGTTTAGGAATGATTCGGAAAACCGGGAATCGGTCTTAAGCGTTTAGTTCAGTGAGGAAGGTCTCGAAACCATCTTACGGTTAAGTTCCGCCGCCCTTTGGGGTTCCATCAGAGACAACCAATAAGGCACAATGGACGAGCTTCCGCTGGACTCGGCAAGCTGATCGGTTTTCCGAAACACGTCGATTACGTCCTGGTCATCCATTGCTGTCAATATGCCAACGGCTCGCTCTGGAGGCATACTGGTCAGATTGATGGCATTCCGTTCAACGGTCCTATCTTTAATCTCGGCGTCCGAGAGCAAGGCATTGAAGGAATTCTCCCTTTCATCCAGAGCTTTTTGGCGTTCTTCCAGTTCCTGGGCCATCTGTTCGATTTGGCCCCTGCGGGTTGTGATATCCTGTTCCTGATTTTTCAATTCCATAACACGCAGTTCCACCGCTTCCATTGCGACCGCGAATCGTTCGGCGTCCAGATTGAGAAGCCCTTCTTCCGTGTAAAATGTCTGTCTGGAACGGCTTTCGCCGGGAGGTACTAAACGGTTAACAAGAGGTATGACCCTGAGCACATCCAAAACCGGGCCTATAACATTTTTGGCGTCAATGACGTTTAGATAATCAAACCAGAGGATGCCTCCTCCAAGGAGTATCATTATAAGAAAAAGCAGGACAATCACCCTGCCCAGAATCTGTCCGCCGGGTTTGGCCATCGGCGTTATCCTCCCTTAAAAGCATCTGAACCATTGAGCCATTTTCAAATTATTATATTATCATCTGGCTCGCAAGTCTATTATAACTAATATGTATTCTCATCCATTGCCTGGAATTTTTCCCGCACCGTCTGAAGCAGGGAAAGTTCCCGGTTAATGGTTTTTCCGTAATCAAGGGTCTTTTTTTCTATCCTGGCGACTTCGTCTTCCCAAAACTGGACTCTGGGCAGATGCAAAAATCGAAACCTTTTGTCATTGAGTTTTTCCGCCCAGGAAAGAGCTTCCTCCCAGTAATAAAGGGCGGTGCGGAAGCAGGTCTCTGCGGTTTCAAGGGAATCCAGGTTCTGCTCCTTCCAGGGAGCGTTGTAAAAATAGGCGTTTCTTTTGTTCCACTTGTTACCCAGGAAAAGATGCTGCTCCGCGAGTTTTATATTGATATGCATCGTAAAAAGGTAGCGGTACTTTTCCCACTGGGTTTCGTTTTCTATAAGGGCCAGGGCGTGCAAGGGGTTGCAGAAATCAGCTTTAAGGGCCCTTTCAAGCCAGTAGATGTTTTCCATACTGTCATCCGGATACTGGATATAATGAAGATGAAAGAGCCTGTAATACTGTTCTTTATAGGTCACAAAATAGGAGTTTAGCGGAGCATCAGGAATCAGTATGAAAATGAGGGAAAAAGCAAGCCACTTCAGGTATTTCACTTTCCGAATATCGGCATTTTTTTTATGGCGCTCCACACTTCCAAAGCTACTTCTTCCGCCGGCAGGGAGGCGTCTATTATCCCGACCTTTACGCCTTGCGCGGATAACCCGGGAAGCAGGGCTTTGTAACGCTCGCGAACCTGGATTTGGAAATCCAGATACTCGTATATTTCCTTTTTTGCCCGCCCTTCCATACGTTTCAGGGCGGTTTCACAGTCTATATCAAAAAAAAGAAGCAGCTCCGGAGCCGGAAAATCCCTGTTCAGACGGGCGGGCAGTTCCTCTCCGCAGGTGATTCCCTGGTAAACCAGAGACGAAAGCAGATAACGATCGGAAACAACCAATTCCCCCCTTTTGCAGCGTTCCGCAACGCCGTCCGCTTCGAAAATGTGTTCGTTCCGGTCGGCCGCGAATAACATAGCGATTGTTTCCGGCCTCAAAACGATTTCTTTGCTTAAACCTGAACGAATCAGCTTTCCTATGGAACCATTTGTGGGTTCATATGTTATATATATAGGAGGGAGGGAGAGCCGGTTCCCGTTTCGGCAATAATCTTCCAGTTTATTTAACTGGGTGGTGGTTCCTGAACCGTCAAGTCCCTCAAAAACTACAAAATTATTTAGAATTTCCATGTGCAAACAGGGTATAACATTATTAAAAAGTGTACAATTATTAGTGGAGACTACTGAGCCGTTTCCAAAAACTGAAGTTTTGGAAAAGCCTCTACAATCAGTTTAGAGAGGGTTTTAAGAGTTTGTCTGAACCGGAAAAAGAGGGAAAAACCGAAAAGAAGCGGCTTCCCGTTTTAAATATAGGGATTAAAATTCTTCTCTTTTTCGCGCTGATTACGGTAAACGTGATAGCGTTGCGTCCTTTACAGCTTACGCTGCAGGAAAGGATGCAAACGCTAAGAGATGAATTTATAAGACAAACCGGAAATGCCCTTGGACGAAAAATTCAATACGGCTCAATAGGCCCCTCCATTTTCGGAGTATTGGACATACGCAATGTCGTCATACTAAGGGATGATGACAGCGTTTTCCTTAATGTCGCAAGACTGAGACTTTCTTATTCCTTTTTCCATCTCCTTCGCGGAGACACCATGGACGCCTTCCGCTCGGCGAGTATAGACAGGCCGGTCTTAAATTTTGACTTTGAGAAAGACGCTGATCTTGCGGATCGTTTGGCGTCCATGCAGGCGGAAGGAGATCCTGCTCCTGAATATTCCGGAAGTTTTTTTGAATTGCTGCCGGACAGATTTACCTTCCGAATCCGGAACGGGGAATGGGGGCTTGACGGTTCAACGGGAGCCATCAAAATCTCCGGCGTACAATTTGACGTGTCGCTGCGGCAGAGCAGGATCAGTTTTAATGGCCGCTGGAACGCCCTTGTTTCTGTTTACAGGGGAAACGGTCTGGCGGATTTTTTCCCGGTTTCTTCCGGGGATTTCTCGGTGGGAGTGAATGGCCGGCTCAGGGGAGACTACTCCGATGAAAGGAAGGCAGGAAACGCCACTGTTTCAATTCCGTTCCTGACTGGAGAAACTTTCAGATTCAGGCCTTTCAGTTTCGGTTTCCGGCTTTCGGAAGATCAGTTGGAAATAAACAATATCGATCACCAATCTCCCGTCGTTTTTTCTCTTGCTTATAATTTTGTTAACAGAAAACTTAAATGCAGTCTCGGCGTCGATGATTTTTCGCCTAACAGTGTTATTTCTTTGACAGGTCCCTGGGCGGCGTATAATCAGGCTCTGAATATAATAATATCCGGGAGCGCCTTCCTGGAAACTGATGATTCGGAAGGCCTGAGATACGGCGTTGAGCTTTCCGGTTTGGGCCCGAGGAATTCCACCGGGAATTTGTTTTTGGATCAGTCTTCCCTGAATATAGCGGCTGCGGGAAACGAAGATCGGGTAAGGATTGACGCAATTGAGCTTCGCTCTCCTTTTGGCGACTTTAAGTTCCGCGGCGCTGTCAGTCTTGGTCATGATGGAATTCTTCAGTTCGCGCCCAGCGGTATGATGTCCTTTTCCGATTTCCGTTTACATGGCACTCATGGAATAAGCGGGGATTTTTTTGTTGAGACAAGCGGAAATGAAGTTACTGTTTTTGGCGAGAATTTTACCGTCTCCAGCGTGAAACTTCCCAGTATTGATCTTTCACTTTTGTGGGAAAGCCGGGGAATTTCTTTTAGCCTTTTCGCTTTGAATCATGACGGTACCGGTAATAAGGGTAAAAAATCCGGAGTGGGTTCAATGACTCTTACCGGGTCACTGGATTACGCGCCGCGTCAGATTCACGCCAATCTCCATCTGGATTCTTTCGCGGTGGGTGACGCTCTGGGTTTTGTTGAGCCTATGGTGAGTATGAAAATATCTCCCATTATACGAACGATGCTTGATGATGTGCTGGTAACAACGGAGGTTTTTTTTACAACCGATTACAATCATATAATTTACAACGCGCCTTTGGTTGTGGCGGCTTATGAGGGGCTTCTGGATATTTTCGCGGCCGCTTCGCTTTCCGGAACGGATCGCGGTGTCGAGCTAAGCTCAGCCCGCGTTTCATGGGACAAAGGCAGCGCGGAAATAAACGGCTCTCTTGATTTCTCAAATACGCAAAACATTTTCTTTTCTCTCGGGACACATTTTCGGGACTTAACCTATTTTTTTGAGGGAACGATCCGGGATAAGAGAGATATAAACATCAGAGGTTCATACGGCTTTCAGTTTTACCTGACTTCCGGCTCCAGCGGAGCTTCTTCCGGTCATGTAAGAGGCGACGGTATTCCTTTCCCGACAGGAGAGAGGTTTGCTTCGCTCAGTTTTCTTTCAAACTTTTCCTACGATTCCAAATCGAAATGGCAGGCGGCAGCTGAGAGGTTCGAGATTACCGGCTTGACTACTCCGGCTTCGTCGTTTGCGTCTCTGCGTTTTACCGGCATGGCAAATGAAAACGGCTTGACTATCCCAAACATACTCTTTGATGACGGCCGTGGAACTCTGGGCGGAGAAATACATCTGGATTGGGATCCTGATTTTTCTTTCTGCAGTTTCAAAACGAATCTATCCGGAAGCAATTATAACGAGAATTACAGTCTTGAGGGTGTATACAAGAATAACCGGCTTGATCTTTATCTTGCGGGCCGCAGAATGCAATTTTCCCGTTTCAGCTCCAGGAACGCGGTTGCCGACGCGACTTTAAAGCTTTCCTGGGAATCGCTTTCCTCTTTTACTGCGGAATCCGAGATCACTTCCTTTGCCCTGTACCATCAGAATGAAGTATTGCGCGCTTCCGCGCATATAAATATTGATGAGGATGAATTTCTTGCCAGAAACCTTAATGTAAATTATTCGGGACTTGAAGCTTCTGTTCCGTCACTGAGAATCAGCCGGGGGGAAGCTCTGCTGGAAACCGGCGCCTCAATTTGGGGCTTGTTCTCGCAAAGACCTGTAGAAATTTTATTCCGCGGAAACGCTACTTTTAATCAATCATCAACCTGGTTGGATCTGATTTCGGACTTCGATAATTTAAACGGGATTGTTTCTGTCAGCAGAGCCCGCTACGATACCATTACAGCGGAAGAGCCTTTCGGTTTTGTCGTTAATATGTGGCAGGAAAACAGGGCTCTGGCCATGAACCTGATCGGCGGGCCGAAGAACATGCTCCGCTTCAGGTATGTACCGGAGATAGCCGGCGGGGGAAATCTGGAAGGAAGCCTTTCATCTCCGTCGCCGGTACAGGGAAACTTCGCGGGCTTTTTTGATTCCGATATCATAGACATCACGGGTACGAATCTCTTTGTGAATTTGGGTTCTCTTTGGCGCTTTATCCCGCCGTCGGATGCCATCGAGTTTACCGGCGGTACTGTCACGGCTACCGTCAGGGTGGCAGGTTCTCCGGAAGAACCGGAGTTTTACGGAAACGCTCTCGGAACAGGTCTGCAAATTCTCATCCCTCAATTTATTTCCGAACCGATCAGGCCCGTACCCGTATATGTTTCAATTGACGGTTATGAAATGAGTTTCGGTCCGGTGGACGCCTTCGTAGGCAGCAGGGGCAGGGGGAATGTCAGGGGCTTGTTCAGGTTTGATCAGTGGATACCGAATATTTTTAATATTGATGTACGCGTGCCGGATGATTCTCCTTTACCCTACGATATAGACATGGCCGGCCTGCTCGCCAATGGTTATGCTTCGGGAAGAATTGCCCTGGCAATGGAAGATCTGGTTCTGTCCATAACCGGAGATCTTATTGCCCATGATACGGGAATAAGCCTCAACTATACCGAGATTACCTCTATGGACGGCGAACAGGCTTTAGCTTCCGAAAACAAAACGGTATCCGTAATCACGGATATCGCCATCAGAACCGGCAGACGGGTGGAATTTTTTCTGCCCAGTTTTGATTTTCCTGTGCTTCAGGCCAATGCGGATTTGGGGACCGGGATACGCATAACGAGTGATGATGTAGCGAGGCGTTTCTCCCTGACCGGGGATGTCAGGCTGAGAAGCGGAGAAATATTTTACCTGGAGCGTAATTTCTACATTCGGGAAGGGACTTTATTTTTCGCGGAAAACGAAACCCAGTTTGATCCGCGCATAACCGCGAGGGCGGAAATTCGGGATCAATCCAATATAGGTCCTGTTGTTATTTCAATGATTATCGACAACGCCCCGATAAGATCTTTTACGCCGAGGTTTGTGTCAACTCCGACTCTTTCACAAATTGATATTTATTCGATTCTTGGCCAGAGTATCCAGCAGGGTGAAAGTGATCTGAGGAATATCGCGACATCGGCGGCTCTCGACGGTCTGGCCCAGTTCGCGGTGATGCAGCGTTTACAGCGGCAGGTCAGGGACTTTTTTGGTCTGGATATGCTGTCCATGCGCACTCAGCTTCTGCAGAACATGGTTTTTCAGGTGGCAGGAGCTCCGTCCAGGGGCAGTATTTTTGACAGAGCTTACAGGGTCGGCAATTATTTTGACAATACTACCATTTTTATGGGTAAATTTTTCGGCCCTGATTTGTTCGGCGAAGCGATGTTTTCTTTCAAGTATGATGAAAACAAAGTGGCCTGGGGAGGATTGGTAATTGAACCGGAACTTGGATTTGAGATACGCAATCCGTTATTTGACATACGTATCAATATGCTTCCTCTTCACCCTGAAAATATGTTCATCAATGATGTTACATTCTCACTTACCTGGCGAAGGTCCTTTTAATACTTAGGGGCAGGGCTTTCTTTTTTTTCATTTTTTTGAGATAGTTTTTTTGTTATATATACCAAATAAGGAGACCTGATGCGTATTGGATTTGCGATAATCCTGGTTTTTATGTTTGTTTTTCCGTGTTTTTCCCAGGAATCGGTAAATCAGGGGTCCGATGATTGGTATCAGGGGAAACCGATAAGAAGAATTGTGTTTGAGGGACTTGTAAATGTAAGACCTTCTGAACTTGAAGGAATAACCGGCGCTTACATTAACAGAGGTTTCACTGACGATATTTATTGGGATATACTCGGACGTCTTTACGCGCTTGAATTGTTTGAAACAATCGATCCGGTCGCTGTCAGGGCGGATCCTGCGGGAAACGAAGTAATCCTGCGCTTTACGGTTACCGAAAGACCTGTCGTTGCGCGGATCAACTTTACCGGCAACAGCGGGCTCCGGCGAAGTGAACTTTTGGATACCATTACCCTGAAAGCAAATGACGTTGTTACCCAGATAAAACTCAGACTGGATGAACAGGCCATTATCAATAAGTATCTGGAAAAGGGATATCCGGATACGAAAGTACGATCTGAAACGCAGCGTTCGGGTGATTCCTCCATAACTGTGGTTTTCCATATTGAGGAAGGAGAGAAAGTTACCATAGAGAGTTTCTTCTTTGAGGGGGTTTCGGTTTTTTCCCCCCGAACCCTCCAAAGGCAGCTCAGCCTCAAAGCCAAGGGAATAATTGTCGACGGCGCTTTCCAGGAATCAAAACTCGTTGCCGACAGGCAGACTCTCGTTCAGTATTACCATGACAGAGGTTATATTGACGCGGCTGTTATCGACGTTGTTCTGGATATTCGCAAAACTGAAAAAGGCGAAAATCTGATGAGTATCACCTTCAGGATATTTGAGGGTAATTTGTATACCTTTGGAGGAGTTACTTTTGAAGGGAACCGGATTTTCACCGCAAAACAGCTTTCCGATCTTGTCTATTCCAAAACAGGAGAAGTTGCGAACTACAGAAGAATCGAAGCCGATCTCTCGCGGATTGCGGATCTTTACTTTGAAAACGGATATATCTTTAACCGGATAGAGCCCGTTCTAATCCGGGATACAGAAAGGGGAACTGTTTCGTATAACGTTGTTATTGTAGAAAGAAGCAGGGCGCATATTGAGAATATAATTGTAAAGGGAAATGAAAAAACCAAAGAATCGGTAATACTCAGGGAAATTCCACTGGAAAGCGGAGACGTGTTTTCAAAAGCCAAAGTCATGGACGGCTTGCGGAACCTTTACAATCTCCAGTTCTTTTCGGCCGTTGACCCGGAGACTCCTCCGGGCAGTACGGAAGCGCTCATGGATCTGGTTATAAATGTGGAAGAGCAGCCGACAACGGATATGTCTTTCGGTTTGGCGTTTTCCGGCTCCGCCGATCCCGATACCTTCCCTGTTTCAATTCAGGCGAGCTGGAATGACAAAAATTTCATGGGTAGCGGCAATACTGTCGGGGCGGAGGTGAGCGCTTCGCCGGATACCCAGACGCTTTCCGCGGTGTATACACAGCGCTGGTTATTCGGACTGCCGCTCTCGGGGAATTTCGATTTTACCGCCTCGCACATGAACCGTACCGCGGCACTGCAGAATTCCGCGCCGTATTTCCGCGGCGATGAACCTTACGCCTATCCTGACGGATTCAGCTCTTATCAGGAATACGAAGACGCTTACAGAACTCCTCCGCCGGAATATCTCATGCCGTATAATCAATGGCAGGCATCATTGGGCGTCAGTACCGGATATCGCTGGATGACTCAACCGGGAAACCTTGGTTTGTCCGGCGGCGTAAGGGTAGGTATGGTGCTCAATTCTTATGATAATACCCTTTACCGTCCGTTTGATCCCATTCTCAGGGGAGAAAATAACAAGTGGACTCCGTCCCTTTCAATGTGGACCAGCGTCTCACTGGATCAGCGGGATATATATTACGATCCTTCAAAAGGATATTACGGTTCTCAGCGTCTGGGGTATTACGGAATTCTCCCGTTTGAGAAAGAGCATTATATACGAACCGATACCAAAGCCGAATGGTTTCATACGCTCTTTGATATACCGTTATTTGACAGATGGAATTTTAAAGCCGTTCTCGGCCTCCATTCCGGCGTCTCCTTTATTTTAAGGCAGCCATTTTATGATCATGCTTTGATAGAAGAAGCCAACCAGCTTGCTGTTGACGGCATGTTCATCGGCAGGGGCTGGACCACTGAATACAGACGAAAAGGTTTCGCTCTTTGGGAAAACTGGGCGGAAGTTCGCATCCCGCTGGCGCCCGGCATACTTGCCTGGGATTTCTTCTTTGATGCCGCCGGCGTTAAAAAAGCGCCGGGGGATCTTTTTACCAATTTCTTTGGAGATGACGAGAGCCTTGAGGAAGCTAATACCTTCTTTCTGCGTTTCAGTTTAGGCGGAGGTTTGAGGTTTACCATACCGCAATTCCCGTTCAGGTTCAGCATTGCAAAACGTTTCCTTGTACGGAATGGGTCGGTTGAATGGATAACCGGCGGTATGGCCGGATTTGACTTTGTGGTTTCTTTCGCTATGTCAAATTACTAATGGAGTGACTAATGAAAAAATATCTGGTGTTTATATTTTGCCTGGGTTTAAGTATGACAGCGGGGGCTCAGCAGATTACCCGCTTTGCTGTTGTGGATCTTTCAAGGATCTATATGTCTTTTTTCATGGAATCCAGGGCGGTTAGGGATTTTGAGGATCAAAGCGCAAGGGTGCAGGCGGAAATTGACAGGATGTCTGCCGACATTCAGAACCTCAGAGTTAATCTGATTAACGCGCAATCCCAGGGCTTGCAGGAACAGGCGTTAAGACTTGAAACCGAGATAAACAGAAGGAATGAATTTCTCAAAGAATATTACAGAACAAAGACCGCCGAACTTGAAATGATAAGAAGCAGGCTGGCCCAATCCGAGGCATTTGTCGAACAGGTATACGATGAAATACGGTATATCGCGGAGAGTGAAGGTTACAGCATGGTTTTAAATATCAACAACAATACAGGTATCCTCTGGTATAGTCCCACGGTAGATATTACGGATAAAGTAATCAGAAGCCTCAGGGATAAATCCAGGCGCTGAGGAGGAATAGAACGACTTCTCCTGAATTAAGCCCCATGATGGAACAGTACCGGCGTATTAAGCGGGAGCATTATGGGGAAGTTCTTTTTTTCAGATTGGGCGATTTTTATGAAATGTTTTTTGAAGACGCCCTGGAAGTTTCCGCCCTTCTCAATCTCACTCTCACCAGCCGTCACGGTCAGCCCATGTGCGGTATTCCATACCACGCTTACCGGTCATACGCGGGGCGGCTTCTCAGGGCCGGGAAAAAGATCGCCATTTGCGAGCAGACAAGCGAAGCCGGAAAAGGGCTTATTGAACGCCAGGTTGTGGAGGTAATAACTCCCGGGACAACAATAGACGATGATTTTCTTGACAAGGGGAGCTCCAATTACCTGGCCTGTCTTGCCGTAGCGCATAACGCTTTCTCCTTCGCCTATATCGATCTTTCCGCCGGAGATTTTTTCGCCTGCTCTTTTCCGCGTGAAGGCGCGGCCGAAAGACTACGGCAGGAGCTGGAGCGTATACAGGCCAGGGAGATCATTGTTCAGGAATCAATGCTTGCTGACTATCCTGCCGTGGCGCAGGCAGTGGAAGAACGCAGTCACTTGGTCAACCGCTGGGCCGACTGGCTTTTTGATCCGGGGCGCAGCAGGGAGAAGCTGGAAAAGCAATTCGGAAACGCGAGTTTAAAAGGTTTCGGCCTCGCTCCCGATTCGCCAGAAATTGTTTCTTCCGGCGCTCTTCTTGACTACCTTGACGATACGGCGCGGAGCCTGATTCCGCATGTGCGTTTCATCAAAGTCTATGGGGATTCTGAATTTGTCGGTCTTGATGAATCGACACAGCGGAACCTTGAACTGGTGCGGAATCTCTCGGACGGAGAGAGCCGCTTTACGCTTCTGGAAGTGATGGATGAAACGAAGACAGCCATGGGTCGGCGGCTGCTGCGCAGCAGGATACTTCACCCGCTCAGGAACGGGGAATTGATTGAGCGCAGGCTCGAAATGGTGGAGACCTTGTACCGCGGCCAGGAAACACTGCGGAAGCTTCGCGAGCTGCTTTCAAAGACGCCGGACCTGGAAAGACTTTGTTCAAGGCTCGCGATGGATAAGTCTCACGGCAAGGACATGCTTGCGGTCAAAAACGCCATACTTTATTTTTGTCAAATTGAAAAAGAATTAATAGCAGAGCTTAAAGAATCGTATTTTTCTTTTGAATCAAGCGAAGCCGTTTCTTTGAAAGAGGAAGGCTTCAAAAGCCTTGAGAAATTAAGGGAGCTTCTTGACGCGGGAATCGCGGAGGATCCTTCTGTCCTGCTCAGTGAAGGGAACCTTATCCGTCCAGGTTATGATGCAGAACTGGACAGGCTGCGGGAATTAAAAGATTCGGGAAGGCAGCTGCTTGAAGGTTATCTGGAAGAAGAAAGGCAGCTTACAGGTATTCAGGGATTAAAGATAAAATACAACCGGCTTATAGGATATTTTTTCGAAGTAAACAACGTAAATCTTTCAAAGGTTCCGAAACGCTTTATCCGCAGGCAGGGTATAGCGGGCGGCGAGCGCTTTTCTACCGATCGCCTGGCTTCGCTTGAATCCGAGATCAATGGCGCGTCCGACAGAATCGTTGAGCTTGAGAAAAAGCTCTTTCTGGAAATTCGCTCCGGCGCGAAAAAACTCCTGCCTGAGCTCTCCGCCGCCGGCAAACGCATCGCCGAGACAGACGCGGCACAGTCTTTGGCAAGAGCGGCCACCGTACACGGCTGGAGCAGGCCGGTGATTGACAACCAAAACCGCACGCGTATTACCGAGGGCCGCCATCCGGTAGTGGAAGCCCATATGACGAGAGGAGAATTTATTCCCAACGATCTTTCCCTTGATGTCAGCGGCGTATCATTCGCACTTGTTACCGGACCCAATATGGCTGGCAAGTCCACATATCTGCGTCAGGCCGCCTTGATTACCCTGATGGCTCAGTGCGGCAGTTTTGTTCCGGCATCAGAGGCAAATATAGGCCTGGTTGACCGCATCTTTTGCCGTGTAGGCGCATCCGATAATCTGGCCAGAGGCGAATCCACTTTTCTTGTGGAGATGAGCGAAACCGCCTATATACTCCATACCGCGACTGAAAACAGTCTGGTCATCATGGACGAGGTAGGCCGGGGAACAGGTACTGAAGACGGACTTTCCATTGCCTGGGCGGTTTGTGAGGAGCTTCTCAATAACACAAAATGCAGAACCCTTTTTGCCACGCACTACCATGAGCTGTCCCGGCTCGATCATCCGCAGATGGCTAACCGTTCAATGGATGTAGCTGAGCGGGACGGAGAGATTGTCTTTTTACGCAGGATTAGGGAAGGTCCGGCAGAAGAATCATACGGGCTTCATGTGGCGGCTCTCGCTGGTCTGCCGGATGATGTTATACGCCGCGCTTCGGAGCTAATGGCGGCATTTTCCGGCCGGAAACAAAAAACACCGCTGCTCCATAAACTTTTCCCGGCCGGAGGGGAACCTCGGCACAGGGGGGAGGAGAAGGTACTCAAAGAACTTGCGGATCTTCAAATAGATCGCATAACACCGCTTGAAGCAATGAATCTCATGCAGAATTGGAAAAAAACGATCCAAAGCACGGGGAAAGGCAAAAAAGCTTCCTCTTCTTCAGAAACCCAAAAGGAGCGCCGGGACGGCGAACTTGACCTGTTTAATTAGTCATATTTTTTAAAGCAAACCGTATCTCCGCGCAGTTAATTATTATGTGCTTTCAATCCGCGATCTATTACCTGCGTGAGTTTTTTTTCCCTTTGGGCTGCGGGGGATGCGGAGAGATACTGCTCAGTCCCGCCGACACCTATTACAGTCTTTGCGCGAAATGCAGGGCCTCCTTCGAGGCTGTTCTGCTTTTTGATAAGCGCTGCGATTACTGCGGGAAACCTCTGATTTCCGAAGAAGGCTCATGCCTTTCCTGCCGGGGAAACGGGGCCATAGAAAATCAATGTTACAGTGAACAGCTCGTAAGATTACGCGTCCTTTTTCAGTACGAGTCAAAATTTCGCTCTGTTCTGGGCGCTTATAAATTCAGGAAAACCATCGCGCTGGGGAATTTTTTCGCGGGCTGCCTGGAGACAGCTCTTGATTTTTTTCAGCCGGAAACCCTTGAAAATGCCGCATGGGTGCCGGTTCCGCCCAGACCGGGAAAGGTAAAAAAACAGGGCTGGGATCAAATAGAATTTCTTGCCCGGCGGCTGGAATACAAATACAAACATTCCGGCAGTAAAAAACCCGGCTTACCGGTTTGCCGCTGTCTTAAAAGGCTGGCTTCAAGAAGCCAAAAAGAACTGAATCAGAAAGAAAGGGAAAGCAACCTAAAAGGAAGAATACGCTGTGTTAAAAAACCGCCGGAAACCGTTTTCCTGTTCGATGACGTAATTACAACAGGCGCGACCATGAAGACCTGCGCAGCCGCCCTTCTTGAAGGAGGCGCCAAAAAGGTATATGGGGTGTGCCTGTTTTATAATTAGAAGCGTACTGTTGATCGACAGCTGAAAGCAGACTAGAATTAGTGATGCGGTAATTGGAGCGCCTCCTCCAAACAAGTGAAATTAAGGCCTAAAGGAGATTTTTATGATAGATAAGAAAATTACCACAATCGAGAAAGCGCTGGAAGCGATGAGAGGTATCTACCAGTCGCTTGATGCAGTCCCTAAAAAATTCAGGACAGAAGAGGTATGTCTTACCGCTGTTCAGACAAGCGGATTTGCCCTTCAATATGTCCCCGAGGAATTAAAAACTGAAGTGATATGCCTGGCCGCTGTTAAGAAGAACGGTCACGCGCTTCAATATGTCCCCGGGAAATTAAAAACAAAAGAGTTGTGCCTTACTGCTGTTCAGGAATACGGCGATGCGCTTAAGTTTGTCCCCGAAGAAATAATGACCGAAGCAATGTGTCTTGCCGCTGTTCAGCAGAATTGCCGGGCGATTGAATATGTCCCGGAGAAGTTAATGACCGAAGCAATGTGTCTTGCCGTTATTCGGGAGGACGATTATAACAAATTGATTTATTATGTCCCTGAAAAATTGAGGACAAAAGAACTGTGCCTTATCTCGGTTCAAAAAAACGGCAGTACGCTTGAATAT
>Ga0209755_10005761_pt1 | contig 13953 bp, 16 predicted proteins | sample TergutCo191P1_FD_187301 | JGI IMG/M metagenome (GOLD analysis project Ga0209755, IMG submission 187301) | Cornitermes sp. P1 segment gut microbial communities from Petit-Saut dam, French Guiana - Co191P1 (SPAdes) (version 2) | ecosystem: Host-associated > Arthropoda: Insects > Digestive system... | reverse complement strand
AGGTGAGGGTGAAGGCGGACAAGGGGAAGACAGGCCAACGCAAGTCGATAGTGGAACACCCCTTCGGGACGGTGAAGCGGGCGATGGACGCCGGGTACTGTCTGACCAAGGGGCTGCGCAACGTGACCGGTGAATTCTCGCTGTCGTTTTTGGCGTACAACATAAAACGCGCGGTGAACATCCTTGGCGGCGCGAGGCTGGCGGCGGCATGCGGGGCGAAATGAGCCGGGATGCCTCCGCGGCAAGGCCCGCCCGGCCTAATTTTGTTGATGCATCGCACATTATTTTACTATGCCGCCCGCCAGCCTGAAAATTTGAGGCTAGATTTGACACGGCCTCGGAACAGGAGACGGGTATATGAACGGTGAAAACAACGCAACGCTTCCGCCGCAGCCGGGAACGTGCGGAAGCTCGAGCGCGACAGGCGGCGACAAAATAATCGTCGAGATCATGGGGCAGGAGTTCCAGCTTGACCCGATACAGGCGTTGTCGCTGGCGGGGACCGTGATGGCGACGCTGGAAGTCTATTTCAGGAACAGGAACTGATGGCAAGGTCAAAGGACACGTGGGGCGACATCGGCGACGGCATCGACAACGCGTTCGACAGGCGGCGGGCCCAGGTGGTGGCGGCGAGCCGCTACTTCGCGGGGGTCGCGTTGCGGGAGTTCCGTATCAGGCAGGCGCAGAACGAGTTCTGGACGAACAGGCGATATTGGGCCAGGGACAACGTCTTCAGCGACACCATCAAGGGGCAGGGCGACGACGTCGGCTGGTTCCTGGCGCACGGGGTCGAATACGGCGTGTTCCTGGAAAAACACGGCAGGGCCGACGATTTCACGCGCGCGGACGAGTTGAAGAAGTTGAAGGACGGTCGGACATCCTCGGCGCTGCGGGTCATCGTGAACGCGCTGCAGCCGCGCTTCTTCGAAAAGCTGAGGAGGATATATGCAGGGTAGGATAATCGCCCGCCTCAAGGAAGGCAGCATCAAGAACGTCGTCCCCTTCGGAACGGAAAGATACGGGTTGCCTCCGTACGTAATCGTGAAGCTGGAGAACGGCAACCGGCGGATAAACATAAGGGTTATCTTGCGCATACCGCAGGGTACGCAACAGTTGTATCGCAACTACCTGTTCGGCGAGGTCGGCGACCTGCTGAAGGACTGGATGTCAACTGACGAAAACGGGAACACTTTCATCGTCTGGGACTCGGGCGATTGGAGTGAGGCGTCGGCGTTGACCGACGATAACACACTGTCGATGGAGCGGACATTCTTCGTTCCATTCAGACCACGATGAGGAGAGAATAAGATGGCTGTCAAAAACGGATTGATACGGTTCGCCACGAAAGGGTTTCGCGCCCAGCGGCTGAACCCCGACGGCACGATACCGAGGCCGGGGAGGGCCGTTGGGTTTCACGGGACGGTGGATTTGCGAGGGCATACGTCCAACGGGATGGCGAAGCTGACCATAAAGGTCGGGTCGCACGAGGCGCAGACGCGCCAACTGAACTTTGCGAATGTCGGCGACCTTGCCAACGTGACCGTCGCCGAGGTTTGCGACGCGATAAATTCGGCCGGGTTCACCCACACGGATGCGAAACAGGATCCCGCGACCGGCCGTCTGTTGTTGCGGGCGGCAAACGTGGAACCCGCCAGGCTATACATGGAGGCGCGAAGAACCGGGGAATTGACAGCAATGCAGGTTCCCGTTCCGCTTATGCGCATAAGCCTTCGTCCCGAGGGCTACATATTCAGCACGCCGGGGCCTGTATCGATAGAATTTGAGGCAGGGGCAAGCACCAGCGCTTTGATAGAGTTAGTAGAGCAGTCCGGGCAATTGGTGTCAAATTTCCCCCGTCTGCTTGGATCGTGGGTAGGCTCTCCTGATGCTCAGACACCGTGGCCTGCCCCAAGCCCAATCGCAGGATTCCTGTATCGCGACTTCACACCCGCAATCGCCCCTCCAGGCACCAACGGCATAATCCAGGTCGTCGGCCCGCTGGCATCCGCGCTGGACTTCGGCCAGGGCCGCAGACACGGCGGCGACCTGCGCTGCCTGTCGTTCTTCAACGACACGGCGATGTCCATCACGCTGCCGAAGGACATCATCGAGCGGGAGGAAATCGACGTCGAGGGCGCGAACGGCTCCCCGACCAGAATGGTCATCGGCGCCCGCATGCAGGGAAAAACCCCCGTCATAACCATGAAGGAGAAAAACTACGATTTCCTTCAGCTCGTGCAGGGCGGACGGCTCAACCGCGCGACCGGGGAGTACGACCCGCCCATGCCCAACGAAAGCGAGCATCCGATGTTCCTGATTGAGATATACGGCCCCGTCTACGGGCAGGGCGCGAACAGGCAGGACGACATGAAGGGCTATGAACGCATCCTCTTGCGCAACTGCATGGGCTGGGAGGGCGACGTGCCGATAGAGGCGAAGGCGTGGGCGCAATACGCGTACAACGTGACCGCGATAGAATACTCCGACGAAAACGGCTCGCGCTTCCCCGCGTGGCAGGAGCAGCAATTGTCGATCGCCCAGTTCGAGGATCTCCGCGTGAACGACATAAGCATGACGGAGGACGAGCTGGGCAACAACGTTGGGATATCCGAAAACCTGAGCGCGGCGGAATCAAGGGGGGCGTCCGCCGCCGTCGCGTCGGCGGCGGTTCAGCCGGCTAGGGAAGGCGTCCTCTCCCGGGAGGGGACGGGACTTGAGGGCCTGCCGGGGGATTGGTCGGACGATGATTAGGAAATGGCTGGAAGCCCTGATCGACGAAAAGATACTGGAACGGATTCAAGGCGCTTCCGCCGTCGAGCCCCCGGAGGGCTACAACCCGCTGAGCAAGATAAGGGGGCGGTTCTTCCACTGGATCGCCGTCCCCTTCAACGGGGTCGACGTGTATTGCCAGCTGCGCTGCCCGAACGCGACGCAGATAGAGCAGTGCGGCGACATAAGCGTCATAGGCGCCGGCGACGAGAGGCGGGACTACACGCACGACGAGATAATCACCATGCGCAACTATCAGGAAGCCCTTGCGAAGCTGGTGCTGAACAGGCCCACGTTCGACGAGATAGGCGTTTTGATCGGCGACGGCGATTTCGTCATCGCGGACAAAAAGAAGCGGCTCGCCGAAATACGGCGCAAATTTGACGACAACAGCGCAAGGCTCGCCAAAGGCGAGCGCGCCGTAATCGAAACCGAGATGCGCACGTTGGAACTGGAGCTGGGCTTTATCCTGCCCGACGACACGATGACGTTCCTCACCCGATGGGCCATGGGCGGCGACGTGTCCCAGGCGGAAACGCTGACGAAGGAATCGTTGGTGCGGGCCGCCGGCCTGGCCAAGGCGCACGGCAAGGCCCCGACCGACTACATATCGGGCGTTTTCACGGATCGCGACAAGGCGGACATCGACGCGCGCGCCTTCATGCTTCTGCAGGAACACCTTAAAAAGCACGAGATGGAAAGCAACGGCAAGACCAGAACCATAGGGGGTCCCAATGGCTGAGGACGTCGGCTCGATTTACGCGGAATTGCGCGTCAACCTTGCGGAACTGCGGAAGGACATAAACGAGGCGAAGAAGCAGTTTGCGAATCTGCGGGAAAACGTCGAAGGCGTCAACACGAAACTTGAGGGAAGTTTCGGTTCGTTGGGCAAGTCCATCAACGCCAAAATGACGGCGATGTCCAAAACAGGCGTCGCGCAATTCGCGAAACTCGCCACTGGCATAAACAAGGCGTTCATGGCGTTGCCCATCATTGGTTTGATAACGATGGTGGCCGGCGCCATAACCAAGCTTGTCAAGGGTATCGGGCAATGGCTTGAGGAAGGCCGCCAGGCTTACGAGGCGCACCAAATCGAACTGCGGAAAATGAACGCCGTGCTGCAGTCAACCGGTGCGACCGCATGGACTTCCACGCGCCAGCTTGCCGAACAGGCAAGACAGCTGGAGATCAACAGCAGGTTCGCGCAGAACGAGATAATGGCGATGCAGTCCGTGATGCTTGGTTTCCGATCCGTGGTCGGTTCAGTTTTCGAGGAGGCTAACGAGGCTATCGTAAACATGGCCACTGTCATGGGCGGCGACCTGGCAAGCAACGCAAGGCGCGTCGGGCAGGCGTTGGAAGACCCGGTTGACGGCCTGCGGATGCTTGGCCGGCAGGGCGTGATTTTCACGGACACGCAGAAAAACCTTATAAAGTCTTTGATGGAAACAGGCGACGTCGCCGGGGCGCAGAGAATCATCATCGACGAAATGAGCAACAGCTTCGGCGGGGCGGCGGCGGCCGTGGCCGAGGTCACAAGCGCGCAGGATCGCTACCAACAGGCGGTCGAGCGCCTGCGCCGCGCGGAGGGCGCATTGACCGGCGAGATAGGACGCGCAAGGGATATCCGCAGGGCCAACAGACGCGAACGCCGCGCGGATCGCGCGGAAGCCAGGCTGGCCGAAAGGGAAGCCAGGGACAGGGCGAGGGAAGGCTACAACGTGCAGTTGGCGCAGCTTGAAAACCTGAGGGAGAAACTCGCCGACGTTTCCGACGAATGGGCTCAAATCACCTTGCGGGATCAGATACTGCGGCTTGAACTGGAGCTGGACTTGACGAAGGCTGAGGACGGCCTCGTCGAGATGACAGAGAGGCTCAGGCTGTTGAACATGACCAGGGCTGCCGGCGCTGCCAATCTTCGAGCGCAGATCGCCGCGCGCCACGAGCTGATTGAAGGCATTCGGGAGGAAATAGACGCCCAGGGGGAACAGGCGAGTGCGAACGCCCGGCAAATTAAGCTGGAGCGCAACGAAATGGAACAGCTCGCGGAAATGGAGGGGCGTCTCGCCGCCATTTCCTCCGCAAGGGAACAGGCCATGCGCGAGATAGAACGCGTCGGGGCGGCGGCCCTTGCCGCCGGCAGGGACGAGGCGGCCGTGCGTGAGGAAATGCAGAACAGGATTATGGCGGCGTACGCGCAGCAAAAGAACGCCGTAAACGATTTGTATTCCGCGACATATAATTTGGACATAACAAGCATCAGAGGCGCCGCCGAAAAAAAAAGATTGCTTCAAGGGTTCAACACGGAGCTTGTGCTTGCCGCAGAAAACGTGCAACGTCTGGACGAGGAAATGAGGGCCGGCAGGGACACGCTTACCAGTGCGCAGCTTGCCGGCGAAGTCAGGTCAATTTACGAGGAACGGCGAAGGGCGTTGCTGTCGATAGACAACATGCTCAAATATCTTGACAACGAAGAGAACACGCACGCGCTAAGCAACGAACAGCGCGAGGAACGCCGTCGGCGGCTCATAAGCGAAAGGGTGCAGGCGGAACAGTCCGCGGCTAACCAGATGGAGCGTCTGTTCCGTGGCGGCGCGACTAGGCAAATGGCTTTTATCGAGTCAAACGTTGCCGAGTGGAATCGCACGCACGATGTTATAGACGGCGCCGCCGCAAGCCTGGAAGCCTACAACGCCGAACAGGAACGCATCGCCGAGGCTGCAAGAAACGCGACGTTGCAATACGAAGCGATGAAAGGCGCGACCGAGGCATTGTTACAAGAGGCAAGGCAATTAAGGCTGGAGGACGCAAGGCGGCGCAATAATCTCATAGAAATTCGCGATATTGAAAATGAAATTGCAATGGCACAACTGGAACAGGCCACGCATTTCAGGTACCTGTTGGCGGGTCTGGAAGAAAACACCGACGAATGGCGGGCCGCATTGCGTTTGCAAGAACAATTGATAGAATCCATGCGAACTTTGAGAAACGCCCAGGCGGAAGTGCGCCTGGGGGCCATGGCCGAAAACTACGAAACACGTTTACGAACGCTAACAATGACGACACGGCAAGCCGCCGAAGCGCAACGTGAGCTTTCGTTGCAAGCCGCCGAGGCGTTCAGGGGAATAAACGGTTTCGACGACTTGATTGACAGCATAAACGCATATTACGACGCATTAAAGCGGCGCGACGCATGGCAACAGTTCGTTAGACACGCGGCATGGGCGACGGGCCAGGTTCAACAGTTGGTAGGCGCGATACAGACGATAATCCTGAACACGATGCGCAGAACCACAGAATATCAACGCGAGCAATTAGACCAGCGTCATGCGGACATAGTCGCCGCGCTCGAAGAGGAGAAACAGGCGCGATTGTTCGCCGCTGGCCTGACGTAGGCCGCGACCGAAACGCAGCACGCCGAGGAGCTCGCAAGGGCCAAAATGTCCGGCGACCACCGCCTATACTGGAGGCGCACCAGGCGAAGCAGCGGTTCGAGATAGAGCGGGACGTCGCGGAACGCAAGAAGGAGCTGGAACGCGAAACCGCCTTGGAACGCGCGACGATAGACTACGAATACGCAAAGGCGCAGTGGCGGATGCAACGGACGCAGGCCAAGCTTTCGGCGGCGCAGGCCGTCCTTACGGCCACCGCCTCCGCGCCCTTCCCGTGGAACCTGATCCCCATCGGCTTCGCCACCGGCATAGGCGCGGCCAAGGTCGCGGCGATACAGGCGAACAGGCCTCGGTTCAACCCCCCAAGGTTCGAAAGCGGCGGCATAGTCGTGGGGAGCAGCTTCAGCGGTGACAACGTGATCGCCAGGGTCAACAGCGGCGAGATGATACTCAACCGGCAGCAGCAGCAGCGGCTTTTCGACATGATAGCGGCCGGGAGCGAAGGCGAGGGAAGGCCCATCCAGCTGCATCTCACCCTGGAGATTGACGGGGAGCCGTTCGCCGAGAAAATCCTGGACATCGCCTCGAGGGGAAACCAGTTCATCAGGGCGAGGGCGGTGGTGAGATGATTATGCAGTTCGCGGACGTGATCAACAAAGACAACCCCCACCCCGTCCAGAACATAACCGGCTTCTCGAACAACCGCTTCTTCAACGACAGGATTCTGCGCATCCCAGCCGGGCTGAGCCAGCCGAGGCTCGGCGGGCAGATCGGCCCCCTGCCCGAGACCTACGTCCTGTACCTCAAGATAAACGCCGCCACGCCGTTCGCCACCCTGCGGCTGAGGACGCAGAACGGGAGCATCATATCCTACACCCGCGGCAAGGTTCCGGGCATGTTCGTCGAGGGGCTGCCGACAGAGCTTTCCGTCGACACGCTCGTATACGCCGGAAGGACGGTGTGCGTGTGTTTCGCGGTTGGCGGCGTCGGGCAGTGGCGGCTCGACTTCGGCACCGAGGCCGGCTGGGACTCCTGCCCCCTGGTCGCCGATTGCATCGGGCTTATCAGAACGTCCAGGCCCACCGACAACCTGACGCTGGAGCTTCCGCGCCACGTCGCCGGCGTAAGATCCAGCTGGAACGTGCTCGGCGGCGACCTGCGCGGCTCCGTCGGCCAGCCGTACGGCCGCGCGATAAACAGGCTGCGGACGTACACCGCGGAGTACCGCCACGTCCATGCGGACGTCATAGACGAGTATTTCGAGCGTGTATCCACCACGATACCGCACTGGATAGTGCCGTATCTGGAGGAGGTCGCCAACGTCCCGCCGATATGGGGGACGCTGGCCGCCCCGCCGGACATGCGCAAGCGCGCGGTCAACGACTGGCACTGGGATCTTAGACTTTCATGGCAGGAGGCGTATTGATGACCCACGAACCTTTGCGGCGCATGAACCCGACCGACGACGACCTGACGAGGGCCTCGTCCGTCTGGACGGCGTCCAGGCTCATGCTGGGCCTCGGGGCCGCCGGGGTCGGCTTCCCCCACCACCGGACGGTGAACGACGCGGCTGCGAGATCCTGCGGCCGGCCCGACCTGGCGGGGCTTTCGACTGGCGGCCTGCGTGGTCTCCACGTCCGCGCTGCGAACGGTCACGGCGCTCCAGATAAGCGGCCTGGCCTGGACCGGGTGCTGGACCGTCGCCAACGGGACGCAGGCCGCGATAGGGCGGACGGGCCTCGTCGCGCCGCTCGACAGCTTCAACGCGGGATACCGCTATCGCAACAACTGGAGGCCGCGGAATGTCGGTTAGCAGAATGAGTTTCAACGAGACCCCGGACTGGCTCGACAGGCTGGGGTTCCGGGTGGCGCTCGACGTGGATTTCGATCGCGTCGAGCGGCGGGTGATCGTCCGGCGCGGCTCGCTTGCGTTCGGGTTCAAAAGGGGCGACGCCCCGGCGTTCGGGTTCGTCGTCAACGACGACATGTCGTTCCCGTTGCCCGCGGGCGGCGGCGACGCCGTGTTTTACATAACCATGGCGCTTGACGGGTCGCTGCGGATGGACAGGGGGGACGTCGGCGGGGTTCGCGGCCTTGGCGCGAACGTTCCGGGCATACCATGGTACACGTTCGGCGGGCTGGCGTTGATCGGCAAGTGTTTTTTCAGGGACGGGTTTTTCCAGGGGGCGGTCGCCTGCGACGACGCCTTCTGGTGCGAGTTCGAGGGAGGTTTTTGATGGGCGTACAACCGTGGCCGCTGCCGCCGGAAAGCAACCATCCGCATTATCTGTGGAACAGACAGGAGTACATCCTCAGACACCTGTTCATGAACGTCGTCGGCCTCGGCATCTCCGAGGTCGGGGACAGCCTGACCGTGTCCTCCATGCCGGATGACAGCCTTGGAATGCTGGCCTGGGGGCCGTCGGAGTACCCGCTGGTGCACACCCGCGCGACATTCGCGGACACGACCCGGACGCGCTGGGTTTACGCGCGGACGGACGGGACGGGCTTCTACGAGAGCGACGTCCGCCCGAGGTACAGCATACTCATGCACGGCTGGTACCACCCCGGGGGTTCGGTGCACGGCTCCGTCCACGGCCACCTCCCCTGGCCCTACGGGGACAGGGCAGTCGTCTTCATCGACGGGGAGCTTCCCGCGGGGCAGAGGTGCATCGTCATGGACAGCCGCAACTCCATGTTCGAGTATGACTGGCGGCTCCCCGAAACCGGAATGGCAGGGGGGATGGACGTCACCCCGACCGGGCTGACCATCGGATCCCCGCTCGGCTTCGACCTCCCCCCAGGCAACTACCGCTTCGAGCTGCGCGGGGGTCGCGGCGGGGACGGCGGCTCCTCCGGACACGGAGGCAGCTTTACCATTGCCAGGCGCAATCCCGGCGGCGCAGGGGCCAATGGCCAGGTGCGGGTGTTTCTGTTGCGGCTTCGGGAGACGACGCACGTTACCCTGTTTCGCGGCGGGGACGGCCAGGCCGGTTCCGATGGCGGAATTCCTTCGGATCCTTTTTTTATAATGCGCCATGGCGATGTAAATTATGTTGTTGGTATAGCCAGCGGCGGCGGTGGAGGCGCATCTGGCCAAGACACTAGCATCAGGTTTGAGAATGGCGTCCTTTACAGGGCCAGGGGCGGCGGCGGCGGTGGCGGCGGAGCCCCTACCATACAGAGCGGGGATAGCCACAGCGGCTCGCATTGGGCATCCGCTGCGTATGCCGGAGGAGGCGGAGCTGGCGTCGGTTCGCCGGCGGGGGCCGACGGCACGGCACCGTGGCGTGATGACTTTGGCTTCCTTGGAGGCGAACCGGGCCGTGGCGATGGTTATGGTGGTATGCAAAATCATGTGCGCTATAGGCCTATTTGGGACGCAAGGCAATGGCCGCGATGGTACAGTCTTGCGGATGCTTTTGCGGGGCACGACGGGCAGACCATACAGGATGCAGACCGCGCCGGCCTCAACTTCAGGAGCGGCGGACAGGGCGGCAGCATAGAGGGGGAAAGGGCCGTTGCCGGCGGGTCCGGGGGAACGTCCGTGCTTACCGCATCCGATATCAGCTATCTACGGATAATCAGGTTTCCAAGGTTGGGTCTTCATGGTGATTGACGTGTTTTTGGTCCGTGCCGATTGTTACCTTGACATCAGGACCAAACGCCCCTGGACGGATGACAGCCTCGCTGTTCGGAACGGTGACGCTGACAAGTTGGTTGTTCCTGAACGCACCTCCATTAATATAAATAACGCTGTATGGGATGGTTACACTGGCAAGCTGATTAAGTGCAAATGCGTCACTCCCGATATTGGTTACGCCATACGGGATGTAAAGGCTGGTGAGCTGGTTCATCGAAAACGCACTGCCCCCTATGACGGTAACGCCGTTACCAATGGTTACGCTTGCAAGTCGGTTTTGTTGGAATGCGCTCGAGCCAATGGTAACAACGCTATCCGGAATGGCAACGCTCGTGAGCAGGTTGAGAAAAAACGCGCCGCCCCAAATGGCGGTAACGCCGTTTGGGATAGTAACGCTGGTGAGCTGATGCAAATTAGCAATAACATACCACCCATGTTCTTCATCCCATACCTCTTGCGAACCAAACGCGCCATTGCCAATCACCGTGACCGGCAAGCCCCGAATGTACGGCGGGATCCGCACGTCGGCCCTGCCGCCGACGTAGCCGGTTATCATAACCGCGGTGTCGTCGTCGACAAGCTCGAACAGGAAATGGCTTTCGGGGCAGAACGGGCCGAGCTCCCCCTGCGTCGGATCGACGCACGCCGCGAACGCCGCAAGCGTGATCGCGGCGAGGCAGACGGCGGATTTGTTTCTCATGGATGCCTCCTTAATTGCGGCACCCTAATCGTTGATGAAGACGGTGGAAGACGGGCCGTTCCATACGATGTTCCACCTCGACATTACGTCCCTGCCTATGAGGATCCCGAAGTTGTTTGGGTCGAGGCCGTTGTTCAAATCAAATGGCAGAGAACAAGAGCCTATCTTGAGGTTATGGAAAGGGTGAAGGTTCGAGCCTGGAAAGCTCATGTTGATGTAAAAATCCGGCGTGGTTTGGGTGCCACCAGCGGTTTGCATGATGGACTCCCCGACCGGAATAAGGTTGAGGTGCTTCGCCAAACTTATGTCAATCGTGGTGCTGGACGCCCCCGTGTCGAAGTGGCCGATGACCACGATCGACGACATCTTGGCGGAACCGGGAGGCTTAAGGAAAACCCTGGCGGTGGAAAGTTCCACTGGGAAATTCAGGCCAGTTTTCAACAGTGGCACATAGTCCAGCTTGACGGAAATCTTCGAGCCGGGATCCGGGTCGGGGGTGACTTTGAACTGCACCTTGAAGTGGTTGGAAAAGCCCATGAACGCCTACGCTATGGCCGGGGAAAGGAAGCCGACCACGTCCTCGTCGGATTCAATCTGCTGGATTATGAATTCGCCCACGGGCCAATTCGCCACGGCCCCCTCGATGGCGGCCTCCGACGTGTCGAATATCCCGACAATGGCCCTGCCGTGGATCACCGCAAACTTGAGCCTGTACAACGGGTTTTCAAGGAACCCCTTGAGGTTGTCTCGAAAATATTTGATGTTCTCCTTCTGTTTTTCGGTAAAAAAATCATCCATGCCGAACCTCCACCCGTGCCGTTTTACCTACATTATCGCCCACATCGTGGCGTTTTTCAAGGGAAAGCTGGGAAATTCCCCCAGTTTCCATGCGCAAGCGCAAGGAGGGCCGCATGATAGTGGACGTGTTCGCGATGATGGACGACGCCCCGTTCCACCTGCGGCGGCCCCTGTTGCCCGTCCCGCCGCTGCCGCCTTTCTTATACCGCGTCCCGCTGTTCGTCGGGTACGGCCCGAGGGCCGCGGGCTGGCCCGAGGTCTCGTGGTACCCGACGAACGCCGACTTTTACGTGCACGCCGTCCTCATCAACGGGCACAGGTTCCAGAAGGACCCGTCCGCCGGCCCCGCGCCCGCCGCGAACATGTTCAAGCTGCACGTCGAGCTGGACGCGACCTACATATGCGCCCACCTGGACATGGGGCTGCTGTGGCAGTACGAGCGTCCGGAGACGATAGCCACTGAGAACGCAATGTTCTCGCTGCTCGGCAGCAAGGAGCGCGACGGCGAGCCCAACCCGCCCATGATCGCCAAACCACCCGCCGCCATCAATAAAAAGGCAGACGCGCTGCGATACGCGCGGATGTCGTTCGAGCAGAAGGCCGTCGCGTTCATCAAGGACAGGCAGAGCATCTACCTGTACGGCGGCGAGATGATCCTGTCCCTGCGCCACAGGGACGAACACGGCGACGGCCCGGACAGCGAGCATCCAATCGGGCACTACATCATGACGGGGATAGACCACGACAAGGCCATGGCGAAGGTAACCGCCGTGGACTTCCGCTACCTGCTGAACGCCAAGTACCCGCACAACACGTTCACGCGCGACGGCAGCGGCGGCTCCCCGGCCCTTCCCTTCCTCGAGGACAGGCACGAGGGCGAGGTCATGCCCGAGATGATCGGCATAGGCAACGGGATACCCGGGGTGTGCCTGAACGGGCTGCAGATATACTCGAACTTCCCGACGAAGATCGAGAGGTACACGTACCGCTTCCCGCCCGGCTTTATCATCGACGGGAACTTCAAGATCGAGGTCAGGATGAACGGCAACGCGCCCGCCGACGACAGCCCGGCGACGTTCGACGACACGTGGGTCGAGGTGTTCCCCGGGCTTGGGAACCCGCGGCTGGCCGACGTCGGCGACGGCTCGTTGTTCGCCTACCGTCCCGATAACCCGCTTCTTGGGCGGGAAGACGTAGGGACGTTCATAGAGCCGGACAAGGGGCTCGTGCACATCCACTTCCGCCAGGCGCTGAAAAACGGGCGGTACGGCAACGACCCCAACGACGCGCGCATGTTCGCCCGATGGCCCGACGCCGGCATGTACGACGCGATGCATCACCTGCTGAAACTGACCGGGAACGAGAAGGTCCACGGGCAGTTCACGGGCGAGTTCGCGGGGCTGGCCGACGTCGGGCTGTTCATGGACTCGTCGGAGAGCGTGTTCACCTGGGTGGAGCGGCTGCAGGCCGCCAACGTGCTGGGCGGCCAGCTGCTCCTGGACGACGGCGCGCTAAGGTTCCGCCTGGAAAACCCCAACAGGGACAGGCGGCTTGACATACCCCGCGCCGACGTTCTTAACCACGAGGAGCTGGCCGTCGGCATCGCCGAGGACTTCATGTACTCCGGCTGGGACATCGCCTGGAAGAAATCGCACGCCGACGGCAACGAGGGCCGCATCATCGGGACGAACGCGCGGTACCCCGCGGCCCCGATACTGAACGGGGTCGATCTGACGACGAGGTACGTCCGGCAGGTCTCGGAGGTCGACGGTCAGACGCGGATAACGGAGGGCTTCGACACGAGCCACGCGCAGCGGCGCGCGCGCATCATCCGCGAGCTTGTCAACACGTTCCGCCACAGGTGCCGCGGCGTCAGGCTGCCCATGACCCGAGAGTACCTTGGGCTGCGGATATTCGACGTGGTGGGCTACCTTCCCCGGGCATTGGAGGACGCGCGCCACGAGCCGCTGGAATGGATGATCTACCAAAAGAAAATCGACGTCGCCGACGAGACGATAACGCTGGACCTTGTGCAGCGGGTGAGAAGCCGGAACTGGAACGACGGGAACGAGTAGGGGGGGTATGGAGTTTTTCGAGATGTTCGACGGGAACCTTCCCGCCTTGGCGGTTATAGGGTTCGTCATGCTGCTTTGCGCGATAGTCCCCTCGCTTATAAGCAACGGGTATCTGTCGAGGATGCTGAAAAGCAGGGGGAAGGGAAGGTCCGCCGCCGAGCTTGCCGAGCGCATGGATAAGATTGAGGACGGCTTCGTCCCCGATCTCGGCGAGGTGCTCGGGCGCATCGACGGCAAGCTCGACGCGATGCAGGAAAGCATGACCGAGATGGAGACGCGGCTGAACTACGCCGACAAGTCCGCCCTGATGGGCGTCATCTACAACGACAGGATCCACAGGGTCGATCGCCTGCGTGCCTTCATCAACTACCTCAAGCTCGGCGGCAACGGGCTCGTCGCTGAATACGCGATCGAGGAGCTGGTGAGGCCCAACCGCGACGACTGGACGAGGGCGGTGCAGGAGTCGAGGATGACCCCGCGCTGCGACAAGTACCACGAGAGAATCGCCGAGATAAACAGGAGGCTGCATGGGGCAGGCGACTAAGCGCGACGACATGACGCAACACGAGGTGGACG
>Ga0209755_10005760_pt1 | contig 13954 bp, 13 predicted proteins | sample TergutCo191P1_FD_187301 | JGI IMG/M metagenome (GOLD analysis project Ga0209755, IMG submission 187301) | Cornitermes sp. P1 segment gut microbial communities from Petit-Saut dam, French Guiana - Co191P1 (SPAdes) (version 2) | ecosystem: Host-associated > Arthropoda: Insects > Digestive system... | reverse complement strand
AGAGTAGTTTTATCCAGTGTAACACCTGTTACCGTTACTGGAGTACTGACTGCTGTTACCGTAACTGCGCAAGTTGCGGTTTTTCCGCCGTCTATAGTTGTTACGGTAATGGTTGCCGTTCCTGCGGCTATTGCGTTTACAGTGCCGTTGTTTACTGTTGCGACAGAAGTATTACTTGACGACCATGTTACATTAGTATTTGTCGCATTTGAGGGCGCAATATCCTCAACCAATGTATCCGAACCACCAACGGTCAAGGCAAGCGTTTCAGGCGCTACTGTAACGCCGGTTACCGCTACTTCTGTGCCGTTGCCATTGCCGCCTCCGTTACTATCGCCGCCGTCATCACCGCCGCCGCAAGCAATCAACCCGAACCCAATCATCGCCATAATGGTAATAATTCCTAGAACCGACGCTATTTGCGTCCTTTTTGTTTTTTTCATATTAACCTCTTTTTAAGTCGCGTTAGCGACTAATTTAATCGAAGGGCTCCGCAACGCGGAGACCAAAATTCCTTTTTAAGTCGCGTTAGCGACTAATTTAATCGAAGGGCTCCGCAACGCGGAGACCAAAATTCCTTTGATACAGGTAAATTTTATGGGTATGTTTTATATTCTGTCATGAGTAGTTACGCACGGTTTTGGGGAAAATTTTAAAATTTATTTATAACGCTAATGTGTTGACAATAGCGTTATATTATACTATCATCAGTATTATAGGTAAAATTATGGCAAAGGCAAATGTTAATGTAAGAATTGACAGTCAAATCAAGGAGCTTGCAACCAAGCTTTTGGATAGAATGGGGTTGGATCAAACAACGGCAATAGATATGTATTACAGGCAGATTATCGCAGAACGCAGATTGCCATTTCAACCTGTTGTAAGACCTACTCCTGATGAACAGATAGCCGCTTTGGCTATAAAAAATACCGCTAAAGATTAATTTCTTTTACAATTTTTGTAACTCAAGCCTCGATCGTATGCCTGTTTTGTCGTACACGCAGCATAAAATGTTTTCTACTGTCCGCTGGCTTATGCCAAGCCGGGAAGAAATCTCGCTGTTGGAAAGATTATTTTTTACAAAGGTGAGAATTTCTGTTTCGCGTTTTGTTAAGAGACAGATTAGTTTTGCGTTCGTGTCCAGTTTTGCCTGAGCGCAGTCGTCGATGTGTGTTTTGCCTTCAATGATTTTGAGAAGCGCGTTTTCAAGTTCGCGTTCGCTGCGGCGTTTGCAGATGTAACCATTAACGCCCATGCTTAAAGCCGCGCTGACATGGGCGAAATCATCATAAGCGGAATATACCGCTAAAAACGGCATTTTAATTTTTTCCGGCTTTTGTTCTTTTAGCCACGGGATAATGTCTATGCCCCACTCGTTTTCAAGTTGAATATCGATCAACAGTAAATCCGCCATTAAAGCGGCGCCCTCGTGCCTGCTGTAAGGTGAAGATAAAAATATTTTTGCGTCTTCAATATTTGAAACAGCTCCTAACACCTTCCAGCGGCGAGTGGCTGTAAAATAAGATACAAGTCCTCCGCGCATAATTGGATGATCTTCAATAATAATGATATTAGGCGTTCTATCCATTTTGCCGCTCCTGAATCATTGGGGAGGAGGAGATAACATTAATTCAACTCTTACCATGAGTCCGTTTCCGCTTTCGCTGATAAAATCAACTTCCGCGCCGATAATTGCCGCTCTCTGGCGGATACTTTTCATTCCTAAACCTTCGTTTTTGGCGGACAGGTTTTTTAAACCTATGCCTTCATCAGAGACGCAAATTAATATTTTTTTAAAAGAGCTGCGCAAATCACTTCTGATTGATAATGCCGCGCGTCCGGTTTTAGAATGTTTTTCGATATTATTAAAAGCTTCCTGAACCATGCGGTAAAGATGAAGCTGGTTTTCCGCGCTAATCAGGGAAAAATCAATATTTTCTTCGATAGAGCAGGCGCACTCAATTTCTGATCGTCTGGAAAATTGCGCGCAAAGCAGGGCGAGTGAATCTTTAAAAGAAAGCCGGTTAAAATCGGGCGGCATCAGGTTTATGCAAATCGAACGGATTATATCTGACACCTGTTCTGCGCGCACAAGCGGAAGAACTGTGTCATGAAGTTCGCGTGAAATGCGAAGTCTTTCTATTTCCAGCCCTTCAATCATCAAATTAGAGAATTCACGGCTTATAAGCTCCTGTTCTCTTGCCTTGCGCGCCGACATATACAGATAACAGAGCAGCAGCATGAGAACCGTTATAAAAATCGTAAAAAGCCAGACAAGGCGGATGTAGGATTCAATTCCTCCTGATGCAATGGCATTCTCTATCGGCATAGATAATAATATATGATATAATTTAATATGCGCAAGCCGCGGGAGCGGCGTATACTAAAAATTTCTTTAAACTCGTCGACTGGAGGGAGACATGCGCAAGATAATGACAATGATTTTTTTATGCCTTGCAGGGACATTGCTTAATATCACTATCAGCAGACTAAGTTTTCTTTCGGGGATTCCGTTATATCTTGATACAGTTCTTACAATTTCTGTAACGCTTACCGGAGGGTTATTTTGCGGAGCGGTTTGCGCGGCTCTAACGAATATTATTTATCACACTTTATGGGGTTACGGCTGGGAAGGATACCTGTTTGCTGTTTGCAATATTGCCACGGCATTTATCACATGGCTTTTTATCAGGATTTTTCCAGGCGAGCTTGACCTTCCGCAAAAGAAGCCTTTAAATAACGCAGGCGCTAGTGTAAGAAGCAGTCTTATTGGAATTATTATGGACAGGGTTATTGTTCTTATAATTTTTTCCTTTGCACTGTGTCTTGGCATGAGTTTTTTGGGCGGTTTCATTGCAACTGTCATTATTTTATTAGACGCTTCTTATATACCGTCAGGCTCGGGAATTGCGGCAACATTCAGCACGACCATGTTTAAAGGAAATGCGCCTGTAATAATTGCTGAAATTGTTTCGCGAATCCCTGTAAATATTATTGACAGGCTGCTGTCATCATTCGGCGGCTATGGAATCGCGCTTTGCCTTTATAAAGTGTTCTGCTCCAAACACCGCCCGCGCAAAGATGAAACAGCGGGCGATGTAATAAAGACAGCTTAAAATTCTCCGTTACCAGCCTGAGTTACCTCTTAAGATCATTTGCTTTTTTCTCCGCCGCGGATATAACCGCTCTTGCCTGAGTATCGCCTTCCTGTTCAAGTTTTTTGGCATTGGTTTCGCCTTCGCTGCGAATTTTCTTAGCCGATTCTTCGGCAAGTTTTTTCTGAACAGGGTTAGAGCCTGCGCTGCTTACAAGTTTATCCGCCGATGCGTTAGCTTCCCTTCGCACTTTATCGGCGGCTGTTTTTGCGGTGCTGCGAATATTATCCGCCTGCTTCCGCGCCTCTGACATTATCTGATCTATTTGGCGGTTTACTTCATCGCTTACTCTCTGGGTAACCTGTTCTCTCACCGCGCCTGTAACCGCGCTTGTCATGTCGGCAACGCTCAGGCTTACCTCAGGATTTTTAACAGTGCCCTTTACGTTTCCTGTCAATTTAATTTCTCTGATATTTGAGCCGCCGGGTATGCCGCTTAAAATACTTGTTGCTCCTGCGCCCACAGATGAAACAGGCGTGCTTGCGTTAATTTTGTAGTTAAGTGTCATATCAAGACCCTGATCGCCTGAGATTTCGATTTTCGACGGCGGCATATTCATCACTATCGGATCTTCTATATACAGCCGTCCATTTTTTATTTCAAATCCTATATCAAGATTGCCGGGGGAAGGAGTCCTCCAGCTTTCATTTTTTAGGAGATCCGCAACCGTTGCGAATATTTTTGAATTGCGTATTTGTAGATTTTGCGTTTGCAAACGTCCCTTTGAAGCTACCTTATCCAAAACCGGCGAAAGATGTTGGTCAAGTTCGCTGTAAAGAGTCAGCGCGGCTGATACTTTGCCGACATAGTTCTGCGGTTCCGGCAGAATATTTTCCATCATCGAGAATGACGAGAGCGCGGAACTTATGTCAAATTGTTTTATGTTCATATTAAAATCTATAAAAGGAACCGCCAGATTCTGCGTATTGTATTCGCCGTTCAGAACCATGCTTCCGTCAAGAAGGTTCATGCCAAGATTTTGCATCGTTACTTTGCCGTCTTTTACTATAACAGCGCCTGCGGTATTTGTAATCGCGAGCTTGTCAAAAAGAATTTTACCGATATTTACAGTCAGCGTAAAATCGATATTTTTTGGAACTTCGATGACACTTAACGGACTTGATTCCTTTTCTTCTTTAACTTTTTCTTCTTCTTTCTTTTCGCCGCCCATAAATTCATTCAGATCGATGTTATTCGATCTGAGAGAAAGAGTTCCTTTTACAGTTTCATCCTTTAACACAAAAGGAATGAAATTTTCAAGCGAGCCTTTTACCGAAACATCGGTATTGCCCACCACGGCGTCAAGATTCGCAAGTTCAACCCTTCGGGGCGTAAAATTTATATTTGTGCTTGTAATCGCCGCTCCAAGCGGAAAGATTGGGCTTTCAAATTTAAATCTGCTTAAACTCAATTTTCCGCCAAGCTGGAAATCTTCGTATTGCTCTTTTTGAATCGTGGACATTTTTCCTTCAAGCGCGATGTCACATTCCAGTAAACCGCTCAAAGACATGTTATCCACAGGAATAATATCGGTGATTGAATTAATGTCAATCTTCCCCGCGAATTTCGCCGCAACCTGCAGATCGCTTTCAGGCGTTTTCACATGCGCTTCCATGCTGAAAGGATTTCCCGATATTTCAAAACTGAATTTGTCAACATCGGCTGTTGTGCGATCAAATACTTCTCCGTCGTAATGCGCCTTTACGGCAATGTTGATCTTATCTACGGATTTTGGAAGCGCAGGATAGCCGAACGCCGCGTTATCGACAGATAAATATACGTTCGCGATCGGCATTGTTTCTTTATTGAATGTTCCTTTTACATCTCCGTTTAAAGAGAGGATTCCGGACGCTTTTAGATCTTTAAAGTCATTCATGTAAACAATCGGAACGAGCGACAACAGGCTTTTGAAATCAGTTTTTTCTGTGCCAAAAGTAAGGTCCATGTTGATGTCGTCCCCTTTCATGTCCGCCGAACCGGAAAATTTTAGCACTATATCATTCAGATTGAATTTATTATCTTTTATTTCAAATGCCATGTTTTTTAAATCGGCGGCTATTTTAGAAACAAATCCGACATTCGCGCTGTTCGCTAAACGGACGCCGTCCATCCAGAAATCCACTCCGTCAATCGCAAGTTTTAAATCAAGATCCACATTTTGTTTTTTCATATTGCCGCGCAGGGTAAAGTTAAACGCCTGTATTTCCGCAAGCATTTTGCTTTTTTCATCGTTAAACCTGACCGACATATCGCGTATTTCAAATTTATTTAATCCAACTTTAAACGCAAAAGGATCGGAAGCTTTCTCTTCTTTTTTTGCGTCCTCTGTTATTGCTTTTTCTTCGACAGGTTTTTCTTCAGCCGCGCCCTCGGCTTTTTCGCTGGGCTTCATAATATCCCAGTTTGCGCGTCCGTCCTGAAGTATGTGACCGTTAAGGCGCGCTTTATCCAGCAGTATGGATTTTACTTCGATGTTGTCCATTTTAATTACGCTCATAAGATCCACAGTTACGCTAAACCTGTCAAAAGCGACTAAAACTTCGCCTTCAAAATCGTTTACGCCTGTTACTTCCAATCCATCCAAACCTATGTACGCGCTTGGGAAGTTACGGATAAAAGATAATTTTAGATCTTTAAAGTCAACTTTTGCCAGCAGCATTTTATTAAGTTCTGTTTTGGCAATCTCCATTATTTGCCCTTTAAACAACAGCGGCGTAATTAATAAAACCAAAAAGATAAACATGATAATACTTAAAAGTACTATAGATATTGTTTTTATTAATTTTGATACTTTAAACATTTTTTTCCATCCTTTAAATTTAATGTATAAATATTATATCACATTTTAGATGATATTTAACAGACTACTTGACCAAAATGCCGTTTTTTTGTAAGAATGAACCAGAACGGCGTTAATTTTACCCTGCGGCATACTTCGGTTCAATTTGGTTTAGCGGGTTCTTTCGCCGTTTCAGGAGGGAATTATGTCAGAAAAAGTGCTTTACGAAGGTAAATCAAAAATAGTGTATGAAGGACCGGACAGCGATAGCTATATAATCCGTTACAAAGATACCGCGACCGCATTTAACGGTGAAAAAAAGGAAGACCTGTCTGGTAAGGGCAAGTTAAATTCCGCGATTTCAAATTTGATTTTTGAATATCTTATGAAAAACGGAATAGAAACCCATCTGATTAAAATAATTGATGATATTTCCGCTGTTGTAAAAAAAGCGGAAATCGTCATGGTTGAAGTTATTGTCAGAAATGTCGCCGCCGGCAGTTTTTCCAAAAAGTACGGCGTTCCCGAAGGAACGGCTCTTAAAAATATTACCACAGAGTTCAGCCTAAAGAGCGACGAACTCGGAGACCCGATGATTAACGACAGTCAGATAACGGCGATCGGCATTGCGACAGAGAGCGAACTTTCCTATATGAGGCAGCAGGCTTTGAAGGTTAACGAACTTTTATGCGCTCTGTTCGAGAAAATGGGAATCAGACTTGTTGACTTTAAACTTGAGTTTGGTAGAGTTGCTTCCGGAGGAAGCTGCGGTAAAATTATTTTATGCGATGAAATATCGCCCGATTCATGCAGATTCTGGGACGCGAAAACTAACAAAAAATTAGATAAAGATGTTTTCCGCAGAGACTTGGGCGATGTGCTTGAAGGATACAGAGAAGTTTTAAAGAGGCTTCAGAATGTCTAAGGGCGAATCGTCCCCGGCAGATAAATACGAAAATCCTTTATGTAAAAGATATGCCAGCGGTGAAATGCAGGCTGTCTTCTCTGACGATTTTAAATTTTCAACATGGCGCAGTTTGTGGATCGCTCTTGCCGAAAGCCAAAAAGAATTGGGCTTGAACATAAGCGACGAGCAGATCGCGGAAATGAAATCGCGCCGGAATGATATTGATTATGAAGCGGCGGCGAATTACGAAAAAGAGATCAGGCATGACGTCATGGCGCATATCAAAGCATACGGCGATCAGTGTCCAAAGGCAATGCCGATAATTCATCTTGGAGCTACTTCCTGTTATGTCGGCGACAATACCGATATTATTATTCAGCGTGACGCGCTGCTCCGCGTTAAGCGCCTGCTTGTTACCGCTCTTGATACGCTTTACAAATTCGCGGACGAATATAAATCTCTGCCGTGCCTTGCCTTCACGCATTTTCAGGCGGCGCAGCCGACAACCGTCGGCAAACGCGCTTCGCTGTGGATGCAGGATCTGCTTTTCGATCTTGAACAGCTTGAGTTTTGCGCCGGGAATTTAAAACTTCTGGGCTGCAAAGGCACCACCGGCACATGCGCAAGTTTTCTTTCTCTTTTTGACGGCGACCACGAGAAAGTAAAATTGCTGGAAAAAAAGATCGCGCAAAAAATGGGATTTGATAAAGTTTACGCCGTAAGCGGTCAAACCTATTCGCGCAAAGTCGATTACTACACGCTGTCCGTGTTATCCGGTATCGCGCAGAGCGCTTACAAATTTTCAAATGACATCCGTCTTTTATCGCACATGAAAGAAGTAGACGAACCTTTTGAATCCGGACAAGTCGGCTCAAGCGCGATGGCGTACAAGCGCAATCCAATGCGAAGCGAACGCATCGCCTCTCTTGCGCGTTACGTTACAGTGGACGCGCAAAACGCCGCGCTTACCGCAAGCGCGCAATGGTTCGAGCGCACGCTGGACGATTCGGCAAACAAACGAATCGCTGTCCCCGAAGCGTTCCTCGCCGCAGACGCAATCCTCATGCTGATGATCAACATCGCAGGCGGAATGACAGTTTACCCAAAAGTAATAAAAAAACATTTAGACGACGAACTGCCCTTTATGGCAACAGAAAATATTTTAATGCACTGCGTAAAAAAGGGCGGTGACAGGCAGGCTCTTCATGAGCGCATTCGCCTGCACTCGGTAGAAGCCGCTAAAAAAATCAAGCTGGAGGGCGGAGAAAACAATCTGCTTGACCGCATCGCGCAGGACGCGTCTTTTGGCGTAACGCGTGATGAGTTAAATAATCTGCTGGACGCCGGACAATTTACGGGAAGGGCGCAGCAGCAGACAGAAGAATTCCTGCGCGATGTAAGAAAAATTTTAGACGCAAATAATGACTTTATTGGCGCGCAGGCGAAGATACAGGTGTAAGGTACCTTGACCAAAGTCCCCATTTTCTGTATATAATGAAAAGAACATAGGCGTTCGCCATATTGTAAGGAAATTGACTGTGACATGGCTCCTAGCCGGCAGGCGGATGTTTCCTTGCTTTACGGAGAACGCCTTTTTTAAGGGGTGTTTATGCTAACAGCGATAGTCGGTATTAACTGGGGCGATGAAGGCAAGGGCCGTATGGTCGATTTGCTGTCGGAAGGTTATGATATTATCTGCCGTTATCAAGGCGGCAATAACGCGGGGCACACAGTTGTAAACGATAAAGGGAAATTTATTTTAAACCTTCTGCCGTCGGGTATCCTGCGCGACGGCGTTACCAATATTATGGGCGGCGGCATGGTGATCGACCTTGAACACCTTTGCGGCGAGATAAAAAAATTAAATGAAAAAGGCGTGGCAGTCACTCCTGAAAATTTAAAAATCAGCGACAAGGCTTTTATTTGCCTGCCGTATCACAAACAACAGGATATACTCGAAGAAGACCGGCTTGGCGATCAGAAATACGGCTCTACAAAACGCGGCATCGCGCCCGTGTACGGCGACAAGTACATGAAGAAGGGCTTGCGAATGCTCGATCTTCTTTCGCATAACACTCTGGAAAAAAAACTTGAAGGCATCCTTTCGTGGAAAAATCAGACTTTAAAAAGTTATGGCGCGGAAGAAGTCTCCGGTTCGGATATTTTAGGCTGGCTTCGAGAGTACGGGAATACGCTGCTGCCGTTTATTTCTGATACGACAGATTATTTAAATAAAAGCATAAACGCCGGAAAAAAAGTTTTATTCGAGGCGCAGCTTGGCGCGTTACGCGACATTGATTTCGGCATTTATCCGTACACAACGTCTTCGCAGACTCTGGCAGCCTACGCGCCGATAGGAGCCGGCATCCCCGGCAGAAAAATTGATTCTGTAATCGGAGTTATGAAAGCATATTCAAGCTGCGTGGGCGAAGGACCCTTTACAGTTGAGATGTTCGGCGAAGAAGGCGAAAAACTCCGCGAAGCCGGCGCCGAGTACGGAGCCGCGACAGGCCGCCCGCGCAGAGTCGGCGCTTTTGACATTCCGGCGAGCAAGTACGGCGTGATGATGCAGGGCGCAAGCGAAATTGCGCTTACAAAACTGGATGTGCTTTCCTATCTTGATAAAATCCCCGTTTGCACCGCCTACGAAATTGACGGAATCAAAACAGATCAATTTCCGTGCGGCGATAAACTTACAAGAGCGAAACCTGTGTATGAGTATCTGGAAGGGTTCAAAGCCGACGTTTCAAAATGCCGCAAGGCGCAGGACTTGCCTGACGCGGCTGTTAAATACATACGCTATATCGAAAACGCCGCAGGCTGTCCAATCCGTTATGTGTCAGTCGGCGCAGGCCGCGATGAATATCTAAAAATGTAATGCGATATATGAGGGGACAAATATGAAGAGAGTCTACGTTAATGAAAAGTGGTGTCTAGCCTGTCATTTGTGCGAATACTACTGCGCGTTTGCCAACATCAGCGGAGCAGGCGCTTCCGCTAACGAAAAAGACATGGCGCGCGCGCTGAAAGATATTAAAATCAGACCAAAGATAAAAATCGAAGAAAAAGACGGAGTCAGCTTCGCCGTCTCCTGCCGTCACTGCAAAGAACCGCTGTGCGTGAAAGGCTGCATCACAGGCGCGCTGACAATTTCTGAAGGCGTTATTACAATCAATCAGGACAGATGCGTCAGCTGTTTTACCTGTATTTTAAGCTGTCCTTACGGGGCGATTTCTCCGTCCGAAGACGGCGCTGTTGATAAGTGCGAGTTGTGCGTAAAGACCATAAGCGGCACGCCTGCCTGCGTCAGCGGCTGCCCCAATTGCGCGATTGTTTTTGAGGATAGGCAATGAAACTACATTTCATTTTCGATATGAATTCGCGGCAAGTCAGCCGTTTTAAATTGAGGTTAGGTTGATATGGCAAGGAAGTACGTAATCATAGGCAATTCGACGGCAGGTATCGGCGCGGTAGAAGGAATCCGGCAGATTGACAAGGAAGGTGAAATTACAATTATCACCAACGAAGCGCATCATACATATTCGCGCCCGCTCATTTCGTATTTATTACTTGGAAAAGTAACAGAAGAATCAATGAAATACCGCGGCGCTAATTTTTACGCCGATAACAATGTCACTCTTTTAACAAGCGTAACAGTGACAAAAATCGACGCCGAAAAAAAACTGGTTTCGCTGTCGAAAGGAAACGACATACCTTACGACAGGCTGCTTGTCGCGGCAGGTTCCTCACCTTTTGTGCCGCCGTTTGAAGGTCTTGATAAAGTGAAAGATAAAACCACTTTTATGAGTCTTGATGACGCGCGCGTCCTTGACGAAATGCTCGCAAAGAAAAAAAACGCCAAAGCGCTGATAATCGGCGCGGGCTTGATTGGATTAAAGTGCGCGGAAGGAATTGAAAAGAGAGTTTCAAAAATTACAATTGTCGATCTTGCGCCGAGAATTTTATCAAGCATCCTTGACGAAGAGGGCGCGAAGATTGTTCAAAATCATTTGGAAAGCGGAGGTACAAGTCAGAAGGCTTGTACAAGCCTTAAGGCTTGTGTCGAATTCAAACTTGCAAGCAGCGTTAAAAAATTTGAAAAAAATTCCGCGGTTTTTGAGAACGGCGAAACTGTCGATTTTGATATACTTGTACTTGCTGTCGGCGTGCGTCCGAATACGTCTCTGTTAAAAGATGTTGCGGATATTGACCGCGGAATTATCGTAAACAACAAGTCGGAAACTTCTGTAAAAGATATTTTCGCCGCCGGTGACTGTACACAGACGCTGGATATTTCAAGCGGACAGAATAAAATCATGGCGCTTTTGCCTAATGCCTACATGCAGGGCGAGTGCGCGGGCATAAACATGGCGTACGGCAATAAAAGTTTTGACAAGGCAATCCCGATGAACGCGATAGGCTTCTTTGGTTTACACATGATAACTGCCGGCAATTACACAGGCGACGCATACGCGCGAAACGAAGACGGCAATTACAAAAAATTATTTTACAGTGATAATAAATTAAACGGTTACATCATCATCGGCAATGTAGAAAAAGCCGGGATTTACACAAGCCTGATCCGCGAACGCACGCCGCTTGATTCAATTGATTTTGCTCTGGTTTGTGAAAAACCCGGTCTCATGGCATTTACCAAGGAAGAAAGAGCTGCAAAACTGGGAGGAGTAAGATAGCGGAATAGCCAGCTATCACGCCGCGCTTTTTTCAAAAACCGGAAGATCGTTATTAAAAAGCACATCCCCTCTAAGTTCAAACGCTCCTTCAATGTTGCTGATATAAACCTTACCTTCGGATACAGTATATGTCATTGGAAATTCTTTCGGGTCTGACGTGTAAATACAATTTGATTTATCAACAAATTTCATTGATATCCTGCCGCGATACAATTCGCACCAGCTTTCCCATCTGGTACCGGCGAGCTGCCCCGGTTCAATAGCAGTCACTCTTATTGTTCCTGTTTCATCGATAGTTTTCATAAGACCTCCATAATTTTATTGTCTACATTTAAAATAAAAACATTTTTTATGATCGGCAAGGGAAAAAAGACGTTATATTATACTCATGGATGTTTAATAAAATGCATCTTGTCTAATTCATATTGTTGATATATACTCAAAACATGACGTTAACTGTTGAAATTCTTAATACAAACGCTTTAAACCTTCTTTCTGATATGGAGCGCCTTGATTTGATAAGGTTAAACTCTTTAACCAGGACTACCACTGTGAACAGCGAAAAGCTGTCACACCAATTTGCAGGAACGTTAAAACTCACAGACGCACAATATGAAATTTTCCAAAAAACCTTGCAGGAAAGCCGAAACGAATGGGAAAGAAATATATATTAGATTCGAATGTGATAATCGGTTATCTTGCAGGAAGGCTTCCTCAAGAGGGTATGAAGGTTGTTTCTGAAATAGTAGATCAAATCCCTAATATTTCAGTCATTTCACAAATAGAAGTATTAAGATTCAATGACACTCCCGAAAACGAAGCAATTCTTGAAGATTTTATTAGTACATCTGTAATTTTCCCATTAAGCAACAAGGTAGTAAGATGTACTGCGGATCTACAATTAAATCCAGAGCTTCTAAAGGTATAGCTCCAAGCAATATGTCTTTCGCGTTTGGCGCTACTAAAGCAGGCATAAGAAACCAACGATCTTTCCACCATATTTCAAGCGGTCCTGCCATATCCAGCGATACCATTTGACCGTCCGCAAGTCTTCCGGGCTCTTTCCCGCAGACTTCCAACCCAAGCTCTTCACGAATCGCTTCGTTAATTACCAAAGTCCACGCGCCGGTATCTACCATAGCCGTAGTGGTTTTTATGCGTATATCTTCTTCTTTGATGTACCCTTCTTCTGCCATCATTTTATCTCTGGCATTCTTCAACGTGATTTTTGTGTAAACAAGTCCCATAACAATCTCCTCAGCAAGAATTTTCACAGTACATACATAACATGTTTTTGTGGCTAATGGACAAAAAAAGGCTGATTTGATAAAAAATAGAAATCTCAATTACTCCACAATTTAATTGTAATATATTAGAAGTTTTTTTATCAAGAGAATTTTTTTTAAAAGACCTCTCGCCAAGGCGTTAAAAGCGCTAAGAACGCCAAGTAGGAAAGATAAGAATTTTTTCCACGAACCTCACGAACTGATAAATTTTCGAGAAAAGCTCTCACACAAATACGTAAATCGTAGGTTTGAAGGAGGATTGGTAGTTTTATTCTTCTGTGTTTTTTAATATTTTTTTTACTTCTCTATCAAAATCAGATGTTATTTTCTGTGTTTTGTTAAATTCGTCGTACTCTGCTTCCGCTTTTTTCTCTGCTTTTTCTTTTGAGATTTTACCTTTGTTTGTAAGTATTTTAAATTTTCGAAATGTTAAAAAATTATTAATACTTGCTGCAAATTCCTCCATTGTGAATGCGTTTTCCTGTTCGATTAGATCTTCGATATAATCAAAATAACCGGAAACCGCTCTCTCTAACCGTCTTATTTCTGTTTCAGATAAATAATTCTTTGCAATCGTAACATCAGATTTTAAAATGCGTCCATCAGGCGAATTCTTCCATGTTGAGAGCCCCATATTTTCTTTGTTTTTATCTGCCTTATCAAATATAATCTCTGCGGCAGTAAAGCCGGTTATAGCAAAATGAAATCTGTTTTGTACCATTGCATAAAAATCATGAGTGGTTTTTGAATTCATGTCGTAGTCGATACTGCATTCCGCAAAAATGTCTGTAATCTGCTGCCAAATTCGCCGTTCACTTGCGCGAATAGAACGTACTCTTTCCAACAACTCACGGAAATAATCTTTCCCAAATACAGTTTGCCCCTGTTTTAATCTTTCGTCATCAAGTACGAAACCTTTTGTGATATATTCTTTTAAAACCTTAGTTGCCCAAATGCGGAATTGAGTCGCTTTCGCTGAATTTACCCGGTAACCTACGGAGATTATTGCGTCAAGATTGTAGTGTTTAGTCTTGTAGTTTTTCCCATCATTGGCAGTTACCGTGAAATCCTCGGTAACTGAAATCTCGTCTAATTCACCATTTGCAAAAATATTTTTAAAGTGTAACCCTATA
>Ga0209755_10005759_pt1 | contig 13957 bp, 11 predicted proteins | sample TergutCo191P1_FD_187301 | JGI IMG/M metagenome (GOLD analysis project Ga0209755, IMG submission 187301) | Cornitermes sp. P1 segment gut microbial communities from Petit-Saut dam, French Guiana - Co191P1 (SPAdes) (version 2) | ecosystem: Host-associated > Arthropoda: Insects > Digestive system... | reverse complement strand
GGCAATCTCTTTCTTGCGCCTGTTGCAGGTTACACTGACCGCGCCTTTCGTTCCATTTGCGCCGAAGAAGGTTCGTGCTTTTCATTTACCGAACTTGTCTCCGCCGAAGCTATTTACCGTAACTTCAGCCGTTATGGAATAATGCCGGAAGGGCGCAGAGACGCAGAGGAAAACAAAAAGCGCAATACCGCTGTTCTTACCGCTGTCAATCTTGTCCGGCGCGGAGAGAACGAAAAACGTTATGCGATACAGCTTTTCGGCGGAGAGAGCGAATCCATCTACAGGGCGGCTTGTCTTCTTGCTCCGCTGAAACCTGACGCGCTCGACATCAACTCCGGCTGCCCCGTACCCAAAGTTGTAAAAAACGGCGCAGGTTCCGCCTTAATGAAAAACCCGGCAAATCTTGGCAAAATAGTGGAAGCCGCTGTCTGCGCTTCCCGCGAATGTTTAAACGATATACCGGTAACAATAAAAATTCGTTCCGGCTGGGACAGCTCTTCCATCAATTACATTGAGTGTGCCCGTATCGCGGTTGAAGCAGGAGCACAGATGATAACACTGCATCCGCGCACCCGCGCACAAGGTTACAGCGGCAGAAGCGATTGGACTCATATCGCGGAGCTGGTTATGCGCATACAGGTTCCCGTTACCGGCTCCGGCGATTTGTACACGCCGGAAGATGCGCGGCAAATGCTGCAGGAGACAGGCTGCGCAGCCGTAATGTTCGCAAGGGGAGCAATGGGCAACCCGTTCATTTTTTCCGCAGCGCATTCACTGCTGGAAACCGGCGCATGGGAACCAGCTCCGTTTCCGAAGCGGATAGCCGCAGCCATGCGTCATCTGGAAATGCTTGCCGCTGACATTGGAGAGCGTTCCGCCTGTCTTGAAATGCGAAAACAGTTTTGCGCTTACACAAAGGGTATTACAGGCGGCGCCGCGCTGAGAGAAAAAGCGGTTCATGCCGAAACAATTGATGAATACCGGAAAATAGCGTACAGTTGACCTCCGTTCATAATATCTCTATTCTTAGAGTATGAATTTAAATATAATCAGACGTCCCTTTAAATACATTAACTGCAATACAGTGTATTGGCTTATTGGGATTAATGTAATAATTTTTGCTGCAACACAGTTTTTAGGTAATAATATCCGCACCAGCATGACTGTTCATTTGTCGATGATACCAATCGCGATTATACAGGAGGGCTGGATCTGGACTTTTGTCACTTATATGTTTATGCATGCCGATTTTACCCATATCCTTTTTAACATGTTAGGGCTTTTTATTTTTGGGAATCAGCTTGAAAGGCAGATGGGCAGCAAGGAATTCCTGCTTTTTTATTTTGTCACAGGAACTTTGGCTGGAGTTTTCTCTTTTGTTGTGTATTATCTTACCGGTAACCATATTGTATTTCTTATGGGCGCTTCCGGAGCGCTTTATGCCGTTATGCTTGCCTATGCGATTTGCTTTCCTGATTCAGTTATTTATATTTGGGGAATACTTCCGTTACGCGCTCCTGTGATGGTACTCGTTTATACCGGCTTGTCTTTGTTTTTTATCGTTACCGGAAGACAGGGCAATGTCGCCCATCTTACACACCTTGCCGGTTTTGGACTTGCCTGGCTGTACTTTATTGCCCGTTATGGAGTAAGCCCATGGAAACGGCTTACAAGACGATAAGGAAACAATGATGAAAAAAGTCGGTATACTTTTTGGCGGTAAATCCGCCGAGCATGAAATTTCGTTATTATCCGCAAAGAACATCCATGACGCGATTGACAGAACAAAGTTTGATCCTGTTCTGATTAAAATTGAAAAATCGGGTCAATGGCAAATGGATTCTGTTAATCAATTTGACGTTATTTTTCCAATCCTTCATGGACCATTCGGCGAAGACGGCACAATCCAGGGTTTTCTAAAGTTAGCGGATATTCCCTTTGCAGGAACAAGCGTGCTTGGCTCCGCTGTAGGCATGGACAAGGATGTAATGAAGCGGCTTCTGCGTGATGCGCAAATTCCAACCGGAAAATTTATCGTGTTAAAAAGCCATGAACAGCCGCCGTCCTTTGCGGAAATAACAGCCGCATTGGCTTGCGGCGCAAACCCCGCGCCGGTTTTTATAAAACCGGCAAACATGGGCTCTTCTGTCGGAATCAGCAAGGTAACCTGCGAAGCGGAATACCGCGCCGCTTTAAAGGAAGCGTTCCAGTACGATACAAAAGTAATCATGGAAGAATTTATCCCCGGCAGGGAAATTGAGTGCGCAGTATTGGGGAATGAAGAGCCAATTGCGTCTGTACCGGGCGAGATCATCCCTTCGCATGATTTTTATTCCTACGATGCCAAATACATTGATGATAAAGGCGCAGCGTTGGAAATCCCGGCAAAAATTGATGAAGAGACAACAAAGAAGATTCAAAACATGGCGATAAAAGTTTTTCAAACACTCTGCTGCGAAGGGCTTTCTCGTGTTGATTTCTTCCTGAAAGATAATGGAGAGATCCTCGTTAACGAGATTAACACCATGCCCGGTTTTACAAAGGTTAGTATGTACCCAAAAATGTGGGAAGCGGCAGGCATTGGTTATACTGAACTTATCACACGATTAATCGAACTTGCTATAAGCCGTTTTGAAAAAGAAAAGTCGTTAAAAACCAGTGTCGTTTAGATACTTTCGCCTGTTTGATTAAACAACAGGGCTTTAAATTCCTTTTCGTCCAGAGTTTCTTTTTCCAGAAGCGCAGAAGCAACAGCATTAAGAATATCACGCTTGTCTTCGAGGATTTGCTTTGCTTTGGCATATTCAGTTTCTATAACACGCGCAATTTCTTCATCAACATACTGCTGTGTGCTTTCGGCATATTCGCGCTGAAAACTGGGTTCCCGCTGTTCCTGCCCGTTCATGTTCATACCGCGTGATGTCAGAGCAACGTTGCGGAAGCGATCGCTCATACCGTAATCGGTGATCATCTTGCGGGCAATGTCTGTCGCCTTGGTTAAATCGTTTGCAGCTCCCGTAGAATATTCGCCGGAGATCATTTCTTCGGCAATTCGCCCGCCAAGTAAAATGTCTATCCGTCCCAAAAGATCGGATCTGGTGACAGTATAGCGATCCTCCAGCGGAAGCTGCAGTGTATAGCCCAGCGCAAAGCCCCGGGGAATTATTGATATCTTTTGAACCGGATCGGCATTGGGAGTAAATGCCGCTATCATGGCATGACCTGCTTCGTGATACGCAGTCAGTCTTCGTTCTTCCTGTTTAAGTACCCGCGTCTTTTTCTGCAAGCCTGCTACGGTTTTTTCTATCGCTTCGTTAAAATCAATTTGGGTAACCATTTTCCGTCCCGCTCTGACTGCCAAAAGCGCCGCCTCGTTTACAATATTGGCAAGATCCGCCCCGGAAAAACCGGATGTTACACGAGCGACAACTTCCAAATCTACAACAGGATCAAGCCTTACAGGTTTGGAATGAATCTTTAATATTGCTTCTCTTCCTTTAAGATCGGGTCTGTCAACAAGCACCTGCCTGTCAAACCTGCCGGGGCGAAGAAGCGCAGGATCCAAAACATCAGGCCGGTTTGTGGCAGCCAGAATGATTAGCCCGCTTGTACCGTCAAAGCCGTCCATTTCAACCAGAAGCTGGTTAAGTGTCTGTTCGCGCTCATCGTTACCGCCGGCAACATTGTTAATACGGCTTTTGCCGATAGCGTCCAGCTCATCAATAAAAATAATACAGGGAGCTTTGTTTCTTGCCTGTTTGAATAAATCGCGGACACGAGCCGCTCCGACACCGACAAACATTTCTACAAAGTCGGCTCCGCTCATTCGGAAGAAGGATACACCGGCTTCTCCCGCAACCGCTCTTGCAAGCAGGGTTTTACCTGTTCCCGGCGGTCCCACCAGAAGCACTCCCTTTGGAATCTTGCCGCCTATATCTTTATATTTCTGCGGACTCTTTAAAAAGTCGACAACCTCGACAAGCTCTTCTTTTGCTTCATCAACTCCGGCAACATCGCTAAAACGTGTGATAATATCCCCTTCAGCGACAATAACCGCGCGGTTCTGTCCCACAGAAAGAACATTGCTGCCCATGTTGCCTATTCGTTTAATGACAAAACGCCAAATAAAGATAAAGAAAGCGATAGGCAATACCCAGCTAAAGATAAAATTGAGTATGGCATTACCTTCACGTGCGGCAGCTCTGTAGGCAACGTTTTTTTCGTCCAGTAATCTTATAAATTCAGGGTCATAAATTGATACAGTACGGTAAACCCTGTCCTGACCGGGATAGGAAGAAAGACCCCTGCTGGGTCTTGAAGACTGCTGCCTGTTAGGGTTTGTAAAACCAGTAAAGTAGGAATCTGTCAGCTCCACCCTTTTGATTTCTCCCGAAGAGATACGCGCCTTAAATTCGGAAAAGTCAATCGCGGGATTTAACCGGTTTAAAAAGACATAGTTAAAAAGGCTCATCCCGATTAACAGGACGGCAAGGTAAATAAGGAGATATTTCCAGCCGCCAAATCCCTTAAAATTGGGCAGTTTTGGTCCGTCAGGACCAAACGGGAATATTGGACCGCCATTATTGTTATCGTTCTTGTTATTGGAATTATCACTCACGAATTCTTGTCCTTGCTATAATTATACTAAATATTCCTGATAGTAACAACAGGTTTACCCATAAAATTGCCGCCATTTTTACGATAAATACCACATTATATGGTAAACAGCTCTATTAAAGAAAGGTTTCCATGCTCTTTACTGAGGGTAAACTGCCACAGGCAGCAAGCTGACAGGCAGTCCTGCCGGTTTACAAAGGAATATAACTGTGGAATCATAAATAAATGCATGAATAAAAAGGAATACATAAAGCAATTAAAACAGCTCATAAAAAAATATCATCCTGATTTATGCAATAACAGTTATTTGGAATCAATGTATAATGAAATTACCAAAATATTGGTGAATAAATTAAACAGCGTTAAAGCAAATGACAATATAGATAATGAATCCGCAGCGGATAAAACCAATGAACAGGATTATATTTATTATAAAGCAGGAATAAAATACTATAAAAACATCCATCCGAATAAATTTTACAAAAGAAACGCAGACTCGACATTTAAAACAAAAACATATAATGAATATATTTTGATATTAAACAAAATATATTTGTCATTTAATTTATCTGAATATTATTTTAACAAGGTAATTAATGAATATTCACAATCTCCATATTATGAAGATTCATTAATAAAAATCAGGTTATTAAAGAAGTTATACAAAAGCTATGAAAACATCTCCTTTGAAGAAAATAAAACTGTCGACAATGAAAAATTTATTAATGAAATGGGAATAAAAATATTATGACAAGTGAAAACCGCCGCACCATAAATCGCGTGCGGCAGCCTCTATAATCTTGTTCAAAATTCCGCTATCTGATTGCTTCTGGTTTCCAGTAATTACCGGAAGCGGCAATCATCGCTATCAGTTTATAGTAGTCAATATACCAGTCATTACGGAAGCTAGACATTCCCGGATAATTCCAGAAAGCGTCAACCCATGCCTGATCATTTCTCATTGCCGCTGCGGTAACCAAAAACGGAGCCGCAAAACCAGGGTTGGCATCTTGCGCGGAGTTGGCAATTGCCGCATCAAGAGGAATACCCGCGCCTAATCCGGTCATTGTGGATCTGTCATTGCCGACACGAGCTTTGGCAAATTCATCAAGGGGTCTTATGCTGTAGGTAAGAAGGGAAGGGCTTGCAAGGCGTCCTGTCATTGTTGTATTGCCGTACAGAAGATAATCTGTGCCAAGCCGCCAGGGAGTACGACAGGAGTTCCAGTTATATATACCGTCTTGATGGCTTTCCAGAAATCTGGGAGGAGCAGGAACCCATCTGTCTGACAAAGAAGCTCTTACAGTAAAATCAGGTAACAGCCCGTTATTGGGAGCTCCGGCAGAATGCAGATCATCACGTATGTTCGCAATTACATTCAGAGTCGCGTCAATAACTTCCTGCCAGTTATGTTCCGGATCAAAAGCCTTGTATGCCCTCAGATGACTCAATATAAAATCCGACGGGCGCGTAGCGTTATGAAGCGCAGAACCGTCAGGAGGTCTTGCTCTCCATGCCCAATCGCCCAAAAGCAAAGTCCTGAAATTTACATGAACAACCGATCTAAAAAAGCCTTCCAGCATTTCAAGGGCAAGCTCTCTATAGTTATATCTGCCGCTGCTTCCCCATTGTCTGTCGGCGGCAATCAGCGAATAAATAATATCCATATCGCCGTCAGCCGCGCTTCTTGTGCCGTTATCATAATAACCGGTACTGCCCAGACCGCCTGCCGATCTTCCTCCCGGAGTATTCGCAAATGGAGCTATCTTCGCGCTTGCAGTACTGTCGGCAAAAAACCTGAATCCTCTCATAAGAACATCATTGGTATTGCTGTTAACAGCTAAACCTGTTTCGTTTAATCCGGTATTGTAGCCGAACAATTCCCAGCTATGCTGTCTGGTTATTCTGCCTGCGGCATGAGCCGGACTTTGGAACGCAAGGACAGTGCGCAGCATTCCATCGTAGTAATCCTTCAGGTTTTCGGCGCCGAATCTCCATGTATGTCCGGCAGCGGAAAGAGCTTCTTCGCTCCCTGCCATGTAGACAAGAAGAATCATGCCATAACCCATAGATTCTGAAACTGTTATGTGCTCTTCGTGGATAAGCCTGCTTGCAGGATGGCCAGTCCTTGGAAAATTTGTATGATGCTGAAAAGCAACGCGGAAATTATTTCTTGTAAGAGGCGAGCTGGAATCAAATATCAAATTATTGTTAAGAATATCCTTAAACAGATTGATCATATTCCCCTGCGCTGCTGCTGAATTTGCAGGCAGCATCGGTCTTACTGCATAAGTAGCCAGGGAATTATTGCCCTGCGGAAACGGGAAATTCGCCCTTACTGCCGGTCCGCTGTCATCCTTCTCCAAATACACCATTACAGACTGAATATCCCTGTTAATGCCGCTTCCGGTAAACTGAACAAAGACATTCCCCTGTTGAGCAACGCTGATATCAAGAGACCATGTACTCTCTCTTCCTCTTACCGATCCCTTGGCAATTATTCCGGTATCGTTAGCTATAATTATATTGTTTGATCTGAGACTGCTGACAGGACTGGTAAAAGAAAAAGTAATTAAAGTTGATGAAACACTGTCTTCGCTGCCATTGGCAGCAGCCGTCCATTCAATACCGCTGGTTCGTCCATGCGCGCAGCCGGCAATTGCCATGACAGTCATCAAAACCGCCGCAACTCCGGAAAAAATATACTTTTGCATACATACTCCTTACTGATACATAGTATATCATATTTTAAAAAATTCTATAAGCAGTTTTATTGCGCTGTATTTTAAGCTGAAGCAGAAACTAGCGCCGGCTCGTGTGTTTCTATAACATCAGCTTCTTCATCTTTAATACCAGATGCCCCCATAAGGCGGGTTCTCTCCTCCCATGACATGCCGCCAACTGGGTGCCAGCTGATAAATTCTTCCGGCGATAGTTTTAAACAATTGTGATAAACACGCCATTATCGGTTATTGATAAACGTAATTAGCCGCCACATAAAAAAAGCGCCAGAGAAAAAACCCTGACGCTTTTAATCATGTTGTTAAACAAGATGAATATTTTTTTTAATAGTAAATGAAGGTTGGTGCGCTTCTTCTGGCGCCAGAAACCGCAATAATCGCGTAGATGTAATCTCTGTCTTGGTTGGCAGTATTATCATTTATACCATATCTGTTTGGTATTATGTCACCAAGAATATCAGTAAGCTGTGAAGGAGTACCTGCAACTCGTGTCCAGTTGCCTGTTGTACTGGAAATATTCCATTGTTCCTGCCCGGGAGTCTGCCCGCTGCCTATACCTCTCGATTCCACTCTGTACACTTCGAAGGTAGTAGCATCTGATGAAGTCCATCTGATTGTAATACCTGAATTTGGAAAATTAGTAGAGGCAGTGGCGGTGGTAACAGATGGTAAATCGGCAGGCGGTAAAATTGTAAGCGGTACATTTACAGGAGTAAAATTACTGTAGTAGCCTTGATACTTGGCTCTTACCAAAACAGTTTTTTCTCCGTAAAAGACAGGGAAAAAGACAGCTATAACTGGCTCAAACCATTTATCATCTTCACGACCTTCAGACCACCAATCATCACGAGCAATATGGTTTAACTCGATGGCTGTTGAACCTGTACCAATAATATAGGTGACATCATATTCCAAATTAGGCTTTTGATTAATTCTTACGCCAAACATATCATTACCGTCAGCGCCTGTAAACGTATAGTAAGAAATATCACTGGCTCCAAAAACAGGAGCAGCGTCTATTGCCGGTATATTAGCGTTTACTGATACACTGGATGAACCGTTTTGTACAACGTTGAACCCATTCATAATATCAAATTTGGTACTATGAGTACTCAAGCTGAGCACTGTGTACTCATATCTTCTGTTATGTTCCAGCTGGTTTCCATACCAAACTGTATCCATAAACCATAACCTGTCGGTGTTTTGTTCACGAACAACACTTACATTGGTTACAGTATCCCTGCGAACAACTTTATAGCCATAAGCATCGGGTACATGGTTCCATTGAAGAATAATCGTTCCTTCATGGGGTGTGGCTCTTAGTCCGCCGGGACCATCCAGCCTTGAAAATCCGTCAGAATCCTGACATCCGCTTAATGTGAATAACAGTGCTATTACTGCTATTCCGAAGAAAAACATTTCCTTTTTCATTTTTTTTCCTCTTTAAAAATATCTTATCCCTATACAGGGTAAGTTAACAAAATGGGTTTTTGTTACATTCTTTCTTATGTTAATATATATATCTCAAATAATTTTTTTTGTCCATAAAAAACAATAAATATTCGTAAAAAAAATTAAATTTTACGATAAGTTTGGTTTAACAGAAAATATATGACTATTTCGGAATTAACGTGCGAAAAACAGTACATACAGGTATGAAAAACAGTATATTCTCTCTATGCGAGAGCTATTATACTGTTTGAAGGTCGCAGGCTGCTGCTATCTTTTGGTGTTACCTTAATCCAACGGTACGAAGTTCGCGGGGAAGTCTTTTGCTCTTTCCTCAATCATGGCGGCTTCTTCAGGGGTTGCAGGTTCTGTTATAGGTGTCCAGTAATCATCGGCTAAATATGTTAACAGCGGTTTTACTGCCGGCAGGCTTCGATCCGGTATTACATCAATTATATTGTGCAGTTCTTTTCTTAATATGGCGGTTGTCATCTTTTATTCCCCTTGTTCTTTTTTTTGTACGCTTGACCTCTTGGGTCAATGTGCGTTACAAGTATATTGTTTTCGGTTATTCGCCACAATATTCTGTAACTTCCTACTCTGGTTCTAAATGCCTGTTGCCCTGTTATCGGTTCGATGTCGCCTTGCGGCGGTTCTTTTTCAAGTTTTTTTATTGCGTCTTTTATGCGTTCTATGTCCTTTGGGTTTAATCGTTTCAAATATTTTTCTGCGTCATTATGCAGATACGCTTTCATTTTTATAATGTATTCTATTGATTATATTCTGTCAATAAATCGGGCTTACTGTAGAAATTTATGCTTCAAGCTGCTTCTGTCTCTGGAAAAACCTCCCCTTTTAAAAGATTTTATAAATTGGTATGCTGACAGCATGAATACAAATCCAGTTACGGCATATATTGCCGCCGCCGATAAAATTGATACAAACTTTCTGGCTTACCTTTGCAGTCTGACCGAAATTTCCAAAATAGCCCCGGAAATCGCTTCTTCTATCGTTAAGGAGCTGGAAAACCAGCGTACACGCCTTAAGCTTATCGCCAGCGAAAATTACTGCTCCATAGCAGTGCAGCTTGCCATGGGAAACCTTTTAACCGATAAATATGCCGAAGGAACAGCGTATCACCGTTTTTACGGAGGTACAGAAAATGTTGATGCTGTAGAACAGCTTGCGGCGCAGGAAGCGTGTAAACTTTTCGGAGCGCAGTACGCAAATGTGCAGCCTCACTGCGGATCGGATGCCAATCTGCTTGCTTACTGGGCGATCCTTTGCACAAAGATAGAAAATCCTGTGCTGGAAAAACTGGGAGAGACAAATCTTTACAACCTTAACGACACTCAATGGAATGAACTAAAAACAACTATGGGAAACCAGCGCCTTTTAACGCTGGATTATTATTCAGGCGGACATTTAACCCACGGTTACAGAAACAATATCTCCAGCAGGATGTTCGATGTTTACAGTTATTCGGTGTCGAAAAAGGACGGTCTTCTTGATTATGACGAAATCGAAAAACAGGCGATGGAAATCCGCCCGTTGATTCTGCTTGCTGGTTATTCCGCCTACCCGCGCAAAATTAACTTTAAGCGCATGAGAGAAATAGCGGATAAGGCAGGCAGCGTATTTATGGTTGATATGGCGCACTTTGCCGGTCTTGTCGCAGGCAGGGTTTTTACAGGCGAATTTGATCCTATGCCCTGGGCGCATATTGTTACAAGCACTACACATAAAACATTGCGCGGTCCGCGCGCAGGGCTTGTGCTTTCCGTAAGTGAATTTGCCGAAGCATTGGACAAGGGCTGCCCGCTGACAATGGGCGGACCGTTGCCGCATGTGATAGCGGCAAAAGCAATTGCGTTCCGCGAAGCCGCAGCCCCGGAGTTCCGGCAGTATGCGCAAAAGGTTGTCGATAACTGCAAAGCTCTTGCCGCCTCATGTATCAGGAACGGGCTGGAAGTTCTTACAGGAGGAACCGACAACCACCTTATGCTGATTAATGTTCATAAATCAGGAATTACAGGACGTCAGGCGGAAAGCGCCCTTCAGGAATGTCACATAACGCTTAACAGGAACAGTCTTCCCAGCGACCCCAACGGTCCGTGGTATACATCCGGTATAAGAGTGGGAACGGCGGCAATGACCACTCTCGGTATGGGAGAGGCGGAAATGGATGAAATCGGCGGATTAATCGCGAAGGTTATCAAAGGGACAACTCAGGCGAAAGACAAAAAAGATCCTGCAAAGAACAGCAAGGCAAAGTACATTATTGACGGGAACGCAAAGAGCGAAGTTCACAGCAGGGTAAAAGCGCTTATGGAAAGGTTTCCTGTATATCCTGAACTGGATTTACAATTGTTAAAAAAAGCGTTTGCAGATTAAAGACCTATTTTCTGCTTTCTCTTATGAATAAACTGAATAAATGAAACAGAATAGGATCGATTTTTATCTCTTTATCAATAAATTCTTTTTGCATTAAATCCAGCGCTTCTTCGGAAGATAAAGGCTTGCGGTAAACACGATGAGGATCGGTAAGACTGTCGTACACATCTATTATTTCCAGAACCTTTGCGGGGAAAAAGGCAAGCGCATGATAATCTAAAATAGGTTCCAGTTCATAAGTAATGCAATAGTCCTGTTTTGCTTCCGGGTTTTGTTTTTTATACTGCTGAAGATACGCGCGGAAATATCCGTAACCTGTTGAGTTGCCGTAATATTCATGATGATACCCTGTAATTAAGCTTGCTTCCATTGGATAGTTGGTTTTGGTCATTATGGATTTGTAACCCTGTTTTACATGCTCAATAACTTTTTGCCTGTCATAAGAACCTTCGCCTTCATGATACTCCACAGCGGATGCTTTCCCAATATCATGAACCAGAAAACCAACAGCCCATTTAAAATATAAATCGGGCGGTATTGCCCTCATGCCTCCGTAGAATACACGTTCCAGAGTGATCATATCAGTTTCAACATGAGGAAGCAGGGTCTTATAATACTTTCGGAATTTGGCAGGAAAGGAAATACGCAGCTTCTGTATCGCGCTGGAGCTGGAAACCAGATGGTTATAATAAGAAAGAAACGCAATACCGTTAAGATAAACACGTGTCATGTGCTGAACAATTGTACCATTGGATTTTTCCACCAAAGCATTCATCAGTTCATTGTTAAAAATATTGTCCGACATAAGCTGCGCGGAGGATCTTACCATCTCGTTGGTACTGTCTACCAGCTCCTGAGTAAGTTTCTTTGCTTCATCATCGGCAAGGCGCAAGGCTTCTTCGATAGTCGCATGGTTAATCAATGCGGCATCTTTGGCTGTATCTACAAGAGCTTCGGTAACGACATCTTCGTCCCTTGTTTTCTGCGAGAAAAGCTCGTCCAGCCGCCGCCTGTCTTTATTTAAATGTTCAATCCGCTCCTGGGTTGTCATCTCGGCGAAATAGCTGTAATCTTTTCCGTAATCATTGCTTTCATCAGCTTCTTCCGCTTGTGCCGCCTCTTCTGTTTTGGATCTTTCCAAATCCCAAGTGCCTGTTTTTACTGCCGCTTTCCCCTTGATTATTTCGATACTTTCATCGGTAAGGTAATATTCCCAGGCGCCGTCCTGCTGCCAGAAGTTTTCCGTATTATCATACAGAACTTTAAAAGGCATAAGCCGTTTTTTATCCGCAGCTTTATTAATACATAAAACCGGGATTTCTTCGTTCGCTATGATGTCGATATATAACTTATTAATACCATCGCCGCCGGGTAATGACAACACTTTGGATAGAGGCGTAATAGTTTCTTTACCTGACATAATTAAGCCTTCCAATCAAAGCATTGCCGAACCAAGTTGGTTTCAGGCAACAGCTTTAATTTTTTCTATTATTTCAGCGATTTTTGCTTCGGCATTATCGTTTGATATCTGGCAGGTGCCGACTTGTTTGTGTCCGCCGCCGCCATAAGAAAGCATAAGAGAGCCTACATCAACATTGCTTGTACGATTTAAAATACTGTGCCCAACCGTAACTGCGATATTCATTTTATTCCTGCCGTCCACAACCCAGACTGATATATTTTGATCGGGAAAGAGCGTATATATGATAAACCTGTTGCCGGCATAAATGGTTTCTACACCCCTAAGATCCACATAAATTACCTTACCGTCAGTTTTTGAGTGTGTCTTTATCATTTCTTTAAAAAGCTCTGTTTGCTCAAAATACAAATCCAGCCGTTCTTTAACATCGGGCATTTCCAATATTTCATCAATTGATTTTTCAGCACATGCTTTGGCTAAAGTTGTCATTAAATCGTAGTTACTGATGGTAAAATTACGGAAGCGTCCAAGACCTGTACGCGGATCCATAATAAACCCCAAAAGCACCCAGCCTTTGGGATCGATAATTTCGTCAGTGGTAAGGGCGCCGGAGTCAACTTTATCAACAAGGCGGATCATTTCCGCAAATCTGCCCAATTTGGCATCGCCGCCGTAATAATCATAAACTACCCTTGCGCAGCTTGGAGCATGTCTGGAAACGCCTTCAAAGTACGCGCTTGGACCCAAACGTTCAGTTTCGCTTGAATGATGGTCAAACCAGAGTTTACAACCCTTGATGTACGGAATGTTAGCCAGAATATCGTTATCTGTAGCTTCCACCAGACCATCCTGAATATCCTTTGGATGAACAAATTTCCATTCATCAATAAGCCCTAAATATGACAAAAGAGCTCCGCAAGCTAAGCCATCAAAATCAGATCTGGTAAACAATCTCATAAAAAACCATCCTTATTTGCGATTTAATATGAATTCTATACCATAAGTGACAGAAATGGAAGACCTTATTATAAAATTTAATAACTTTTATTGAAACAAGGTGTTGTCTAACATGCCGGTAAACCACTTTAAAACAGCGTTCATCCGGTTATTAAAAGAATTACTAATCCTTTCCCCCATACCGGGCAGGGAAGCGGCTCTTGCCATGGAAACGGCATAGATTAAAATGGCATCTCCGCAGTCAATAATCGCCATTACCGACCGTAAGCTGCCTCTTCCTATCGCCGGAATTATACCGTAGCTAAGAGCGGTTATGTTTTCCTGAACAAAAAAGACTGCGTCTCCGGTATTTACAAAGTCATAACGGTATATATTATCT
>Ga0209755_10005758_pt1 | contig 13959 bp, 11 predicted proteins | sample TergutCo191P1_FD_187301 | JGI IMG/M metagenome (GOLD analysis project Ga0209755, IMG submission 187301) | Cornitermes sp. P1 segment gut microbial communities from Petit-Saut dam, French Guiana - Co191P1 (SPAdes) (version 2) | ecosystem: Host-associated > Arthropoda: Insects > Digestive system... | reverse complement strand
GTTGTCGCCAGAAAAATCGCGATAATGGGAATACGCATGTGATTCCTCCTTTGCACCTGTTTTATGGTACCATATCTCAAGCAGAATAGCCAAGAGGGTGGAGGCCCTGGAAGTCTACTTTTGCAAAAGCCCGTGCCGTTCGATAAAGCGCAGTACGCGCTCCAGGCTTTCCCCCGGCGGTACCCACAGGTCGGGCATGAAGCCCACGCCTTCGAACCGCGACAGGTCGTGCCGCAGGTTCAGTAACGTGCCAAACGTTATGACCAGGCCGCTGTATGGGAGTATCGTCCTTCCAAGGCCGCCGGTAACAAACGTTCCCGCCGTGTTTGTCCCAACAACCAGCACGTTTTCCAACTGGCGCAGATGGCCAACAAACAGCTCCCCGGCGGAATTGATATTTTTGTCCGTCAAAATAATAACAAGGTTTTCGTTCGGGATTGATGCACGCGGGGGAGTCAAGGGTACCGATGTCGTTAAACGCGAACGTAAATGTTCCGGTAAGGGAGACCCCAAATATTCAGTCCTGACAAAACGGGGATCCATTCTCATTAGCAATTCCCTAATCTGATCCGGTATTGACAAGTGCAATGGGACGAAAAAATCCAATAACTCAAGCGCGACTTGGGATCTTTGCAGGTTGGAGCCGGCAAAAAGCGAACCGTGCCGCGGTTCCCCCTGCCCAGTGAATCTTCCTACCCACCGGCGGGGATGCCCAATGTTACCGCCGATATGCCCACGCAAGTCCATTACAAGAACGGGCCTGTCCCGCAGTTCGTAACCGGAGCGTAAAAAGGCGTTATCCTCCTCCGGTGAAAGATTCAGTAGACTCCTGTTTTCCAGAACCGTTAAACCGCCCGTTTCGTGTACTGCAAACACCGGATATCTTGGTTGCGGAGCGGTCGGAGCAATCCTGTGCAGGTTTACCGTGCGAAAATGATTTTCGCCGGTTACGGTGCTTTCAAAAAGGACCGTCATTTCCATAACGTCTTGCCGCGTGTCCACCGTTACCAGCCCAAAGACCCAGGCAAACTCCCCCTCCGGCGTCAGAGTCGGCAGGATGCCGCCGGAGGGCACGTTTACCCGCTGCGCGTTTCCGGGTAGCCGGTTAATCGGCGTTTCTGCCGGCGTTACTTCCAGAACCCTGTACAGAGTTCCGTCAATTTCGGTTACAAAACCATTTCCGTCCCTGCGTATGATGTATTCCCCGTTCATGTATGGCACGAAGGCGGGGGCGCTAAACGTAACGTTGTGTATTCGGAAATGGTTGTCGGCAATCACCCCCCGCAGGGCCGGCTTTATAAGGTCGTTCAGGTATGAGGAAACCGGCAATGGGTTGGCCATGCCGGAAAGCTGTTTCAGCATTGCATCTCTAATAGGCAGAAAAACAGTGTCGCCACCAAAATATAGATAGCCGTCGTAACCATGACGCAGAAGGTCAAAGAGAAACCGGATTTCCCCGACGATTTGTTCGTGCGTAAGAAGCGCGTCAAGATCGACCGTCCCGAAAGCGTACATGAGGGAGGAGGGATTGCCATGCCTTTCCATATGCAGGATTCGCGTCCGCCTCAAAATCTCGAAAATTCTGACATGCTCGTTCATGTCCAGGTTGAGCTTTACAAAACTGTTAATGATGTCTTCAAGGTCGGGGTATAGGGGTGGGAAGGTTATCTCACGGTTTCTATCCGTTATTTGGCGAAGTTCAACTGGTAGACCAGTTTCCGGAAAACCCGCCATAGCAAACAGGAACATGCATGTGGCGATGGCAAAGGGTTTTGCAAAGAGCATCATACATTAACCTACTGTGACAAAGGTTGACTTGCAAGTCCGTACCGCTCGATAAAGCGCAGCACCCGTTCCAGGCTTTCCCCCGGCGGCACCCACAGGTCGGGCATGAAGCCCACGCCTTCGAACGGCGACAGATCCAATCTCATGCTAATACTCGTGCCAAAAGTTATGCGCAGGCCGCTATGCGGAAGGCTCGTTTTTCCCGTGCTACCGGAAATAAGAGCGCCCATCGTGTTTGTCCCGACAACAAGAACGTTTTCCAATTGGCGCAAATGGCCCACAAACAACTCTCCTGCGGAAGCGACATTATTGTCCATCAAAACAATGACAAGATTTTCGTTTGGGATTGGTGCCATTTGCACGAGAAACCCTATGCCGCCAGAAGGTTCTTCTGTGGTGGAACCAACCCTACGTGCCCTAAATATTGTTGAAAGTTGATATGGGATGAGATAATCCTGCAATTCGATCGATACTTGGGATCTAGGCTGGAAAAAAAGCATGAAGCCTGTCAGTTCATACCCGGTATACAGGCGTACCCAATCATGCGGATACGCAGCCCGGCCTCCGCTGTTCCCATTCAAATCTATGATTAGAACCGGCCTGTCCCGCAAGGCATAGCCTGACCGAAGAAAGTTGTCGCGATCGTCTCTCGATCCAGGATGAAAGCTCCTGCTTTCCATGATCGTTATCCCGCCCAGTTCGCGTGTCACAATCATTGGGTATCTTGGCCGCGGTGGGGCGGCGGCAACCTTGGACAAATTCACTATGCGGGAATGATTTTCGCCGGTTGCGGTGTTTTCAAGAAGAACCGTAATTTCCATAACGTCCCGAGGGCCTTCTAACGTTAAAAGCCCAAACGCCCAGACAAACTCCCCCTCTGGTGTCAGCGTTGGCAGTGTACCGCCCACAGGTTGCGCGTTCCGCGTTATTTCGATGACCCTGTACATGCTTCCGTCTATTTCGGTTATAAAACAGTTATCGCTCCTGCGCAGAATGAATTCGTCACTCATGTACGGTACGCGGGCGGGAGTCCCAAGCCTAACATCGTGTATCCAGAAATGATTGTCGGCAATCACGTCCTGCAAAGCCGGCAGGATTAAGTCGTTTAAGTATGAATAAACCTGCAAGGGGTTGTCCATACCGGCAAGCCGTTCCAGTAGCGCATCGCGGATAGACAGGAAAACATCGTCGCCGCCGAAATATTGGTAGCCGCCATAACCATTTCGCAGAAGGTCAAACAGAAACCGGATTTCTTCACCAAGTTGTTCATGTGTAAGAAAAACGTCAAGGGGATCCGTTCCCGCGCTGTCTTGAAAGTTAGTACCAGACCACCAGTCGTGCATTCTTCGCCTTTGTCTCAAAATTTCGGCGATTCTTGCATCTTCCACAGCGTCAAAACGTGGGGCTAAACCAACTATAATATCCATAAGATATGGGTGAGGAGACGGAAGGGCGATTTCGCGATTTCCGTTGATTATTTCGCGAAGTTCCGCCGGCAGGCTGATTTTCGGAATGCCTGCCAGGGGCTGCTCGTCGAGGCTAGCAAGAACACCAGCGGAAAACAGGAACATGCCTGTGGCGATGACAATGGCAAAGATGAATACTAATCGACGCATGAATTAATCTCCTCCCCCTTGGGCTGATTGGATTCCAGCAAACAGGTGGGGCAACCTCCAAACAGAACTTGTTTGAGGTTGCCCCGGTAGCTTGCATTAGTCAAGATACCTGTCTACTCTCCTCTTGCTTTGGTTATCCCGTTTGTCAAAATCCCCCAAATCCTCCTCCTGGGAATCCCCCGAATCCTCCTCCCGGGAGCACCTCAAATTTTCCTCCTGGAAATCCCAGTAGCTCCAGTAGCTTATTTAGTCCTGACTGCCCTGTTGGTACTGGATCATTTCCATCCTTATCTACCTCTCCTACATTAGACGGTAGTTATAAAACGGGCAACGCCCGCATACAACTCCACACAATTACGCCGGTTACACCTAAGCCGCCTACACTTGGTGTGTTCCGCCAGAGTAATTCAACTGATATGCCGCCGCTTACAACGGCGCGGGATGACTGACAAGGAAAAACTCAGGATGATTTACAAGCTGACTGTATCTATACACGAATGCTAGCACGGATAAGCGTATACTGCAAGCTTTTTTTTACAAACTGCTGGCACTAACCGGCGATTTTGTCTGCCAAATTTGCGATTAATGCGGAACAAAAAGGGATTCCGGTACTCGTGGTTTGTTTGCAAACCTTTCGTTAAAAATGGCGACATAGCGGTACGGTTTGCGGTTGGCATGTTCCATGTCGGCGATGCCCCGCATTTTAAGCGAGCGGGGAAAGGGGGTTCGCCCTGTTCCGCGTACTTTTTGCTTAAGCGCTTTACGGTTTTTTCGCTTTTGCCAAGCCGTTCCGCAAGCCCGCTTTCCGCCTCCCATGGAAAGGCATCAGGTTATTTGGCGGAAGCGCGCTTCTTGTACCCGCGCAGTTTCCACTCAAGGAATTCCTCCTGCGTTATTTCGTAGAGGCAGCAGTCGCTGATTTTCCCGGAGTAGCTTTTCTGGGCGTGGTGGCGCACGCCGATGCGGTGTCCGCAGTAGTCCCGGACAAAACGTTCGCACTGTTTCGTGGCGCGTTCGTTCAGCAGAGCCACGGCCCAGCTAAACGCCTTGCAGCTTCTGTTTACGAAAAGGTGCTCGACATAGCGAAAAACGGCCTGGACAAACGGGCGGGAATATTTGCCGCCAAAATTAATTGTTCTAAAACCGCTGACAATATCCAGCGGGCGGGTCCAGACGCCTTCGAAGTAGGCGACAATTTCGTTGTTGTAAACGGCGATAAAATTTTCGTGGGACCACGTATTTACGCTGGTTTGAATGTTCGTGGAACAGTTGAACGCGCCGTCAAAAAAAAACCACTCGTTTTTAACGTCGAAGGTGGCCGCCGTTATTTTTTTGTAGAGGTCCTGTGCCGCATAGGCGGCGGGCATAAGTTCGACTCCCATAAATTGCTCCAACTAATAAGTTTTGCGTTAAACCGGATGCGAGAACACCAAGGATTTACATGCAAATTGTATCTGTGCATCGAGGCTAACACGGGACGATACACCAGGCAAGCGGTTTTTCGAAAACTGCCACGATTCACTTGCGATTAATGCACGAATTTATGGATTCACGCGGGAAAAATTCCATCGTGACGGTGTTTTGTGCGGGAATTTCCGTTGCGCGGAAGCCGCCGCCCCTCACGGGCTAGCTTTTGGGGGCGATTGCCGGTATACTGTGGGGACAACCATGAGAAGAAGACCCAGAGGAAGAACCAGGGGCGGGAGCCTTTTTTACATAGTCGTAACCCTGCTCGCGTTGGCGGGGGTGTGGTACTACATTACGTTCCACGCGCGGCCATACGTCGGGAACGGCGTTGCCGTGCATTTTCTGGACGTTGGACAGGGGGACGCAACACTGATACGGACCGACGCGGGCAACGTTCTAATCGACGGGGGGGACAGGCACGCGGGGCCAATAGTCGCGCGGTATCTTAGGGAAGCGGGCGTTCGCAGACTGGAGTACGTTGTCGCAACCCACCCCCACGCCGACCACATCGGCGGGCTTATCTACGTCCTGAACGAATTTGAAGTGGGCGCAATAATAATGCCGAACGTGGCACACACCACCCGCACATTCGAGGACTTTATCGACGCTATCGAGGAAAACGGCATTCCGGTGCGGGAACCCGCCGTGGGCAAAACCATAGAGAAGGGCGGCGCGGTGTTTACCGTGGTTGCGCCAAACTCGTCCGGATACGGAAACCTGAACGACTATTCCGTGTCAATGGTGCTGTCATACGGCGAAATCAGGTTTCTGTTCACCGGGGACGCGGAAAGGGAATCCGAAACGGAAATGCTGGAGGCGGGCCACGACTTGTCCGCGCACATTCTTCACGTTGGGCATCACGGCAGCAGAACCAGCACGACGCAGCCGTTTTTGGACGCGGTGTCCCCGCTGGTCGCCGTTATCAGCGTAGGCGCCGAAAACCGGTTCGGGCATCCCCACGGGGAGGTAACGGACAGACTGGAGACCGCCGAGGTCGCGATACTACGAACCGATCGGCACGGCACGGTGGTAATATCGACGGACGGCACAACCTTTACCATGCGTTATCTGGATCGCACGGTGGTGGTGGCGGCGGACGGCAGAACCCTGAGCGTACGTTAGGAGGGAAAACCGGTGTATTTCACAGTGGACAGAATAGAGTCCGACGTTGCGGTGTGCAATTGCATGGAAACGGGCGAGGACGTGGAAGTCCGGATTGGCGAACTTCCCCCGAACACCAAGGAAGGACACGTTCTGGCGAAAACCGGCGACGCGTTTGTTTTCGACAAGGAAAAAACCGGGGAAAGGCTGGCCCGGATGACGGAAAGGGTAAACAGGCTTTTCCAAAAACCGGACTAGACCGGCGCCGGTTTGTCCTGCGGTTTCCCAAACCGGCCCGGGCCGGCGTTCAACTTTTGCCCTTGTCGAACGGTTTTCCCACCGCGCGGGGGGCGTAATCCTTGCCGCTGAAAATTATCAGCGTAACAAGGGTAACAAGAAACGGCATGGCGCTGAAAAACTGCGACGGCAAAAGTTCGCGCAGGACGCGGATGTTTACAAAGTTTACCGCAAGGGCGGTGGACATTCCAAAGAGAAAACTGGAACCCAGTATGCCCAGCGGAAGCCAGCGCCCAAAGGACACCGCCGCCAGGGCGATAAAACCGGTGCCGTTAATCGTGCTTGTCGTAAACTGGATGTCCTGCGTTAGAACCACGCCGCCGCCGGCAAGCCCGGCCAGAACCCCGGAGGCAACCACGGCAACGTAGCGAATGCGAACAACGTTGACACCCGCAGAGGCCAGCGCCTGCGGATGCTCCCCGGCGGCCCGCAGACGCAACCCCCAGGGGCGTTTGTACAGCATGTACCAGATTACAACCAGAATCACCGCAGCTATCCAGATTGTGGGAAAGAGCATCAGAAAAACCGGAACGTCGCCGGTAAAGCCAAGACCGGCCAGCCACTCCGCGGGAAAAAGCCCCAGAAAGCTTCGCATCATTCCGCCGTGGGGAGGGGGGGGAGTACGATCGGCGTTGAACAAAAGCTGACAGATAAAAACGGCAAGGCCAAGGGACAGAAGGTTTATCCCCGCCCCGGAAATAACCTGGTCGGCGCGAAGCGTAACAGAGGCAAACGCGTGGATCAGCGAAAAAAGACCGCCCACAAGAGCGGCCATAAGCAGGGCCAGCGGAATGGACAAACCGAACGCGCCCCCCAGAAAAAACTGGGTTACGGCGGCCGTCATGGCACCAATTACCATAAGCCCTTCCAGCGCGATGTTTACGACACCGGCGCGTTCGCAGATCATTCCGCCGGCGGCGGCAATCAGAATCGGGGAGGTTATCATGAAAGTGGACGGCATCATGTTCAACACCACTTGCAAAAAATCCGTCATTTGTCCTCCTGTTCGCCGGGTTCGCCGTTCCGGGCCCGGGCGCTTTTGGCCTTGGCCTTTTCCTTGAGCCGCCAGTCTATTATCAGCTTAAGCCCGGCGCGAAGCGAAATGAAAATTACCACCAAACCCACGATAATCGAAGTTATTTCCCGGGGAATTCCGCGTATCTGCATTATGCCCTGGGCGGATCTGAGCATCCCGAAAAGCAGTCCGGCAAGGGCGGTGCCCCAGGCCGTGTTGTTGCCGACAAGCGCGACGGCTATGCCCTCGAACCCGTAGCCCACAAACGACGGCAGAACCCAGCCGTGGGAAAACAGGCCCAGCGAGATTATCGCGCCGGCAAGTCCGGCGAAACCGCCGGCTATGGCCATTGCTGCGGTAATGCCGGCTTTGACGTTGATTCCGCCGTAGTGGGCGGCCTCCCTGTTCAGTCCGGTGGCCCGCAGGGAATACCCCAGCCGCGTTTTTCCCATGATAATCCAGAACGCGAAAATCGCGGCCAGCGTTAGCCACAGACCGTGGTTCAGCCTGGAGCCGTTGGTCAGCGACGACAGAAAAGCGCTGGAAATGTTTGCGGTTTCCGGAAAGTCCGGCGTTCTGTGGGGCAGCGCCCCGGGGAGCTGCAGGGTAACAAACTGGTGCGCAAACAACGCGATGTGGTTCATCATAATGGTGGCCACGACTTCCGAAACCCTGTACCGCGCCTTCAGGAAACCGGCGATCCCCCCCCAGGCCGCGCCGGCGGCAACGCCGCCCAACACCGCCACGGTGGAATGCAGAACCGGAACCGGCGGAAAGGTAAGCGCCAAAACCTGGGCGGCGGTCAAACCGGCAATGTACTGCCCTTCGGCACCGATGTTGAAAAGCCCGGCTCGCGCGGCAAACGCCATGGAAAGGCCGCACAGGATCAGGGGGCTTGAGGCGACAAGCCACTCGCCGATGTGGCGCGGGTTCCACCCCCCCCTCCCGGGGCGTATGTCGAAACCGGTTACCACCTGTACAAACGCCTGGTACATTCCCTGCGGGTTTCTGCCTATCGCAAAAAGTATAACGGTGGCGACAAGAAATCCCAGAATCACCACCGCCACGGAAACCAGTACGCCGGAACCGATAATCGCCTCCAGGAAACGTTCGCCGGTGTTGCGTTCGTTCAGCATTCGACGGACGCGCCGGATTTTGTCAAGCATGAACGCCCCCCATCATCGCGCCTATTCGCCGCTCGTCCGCTTCCGCTGCGGGAAGCACGCCCAGTATTTTTCCGGCGGAAATGACGGCGATTCTGTCGCAAAGGTTGAGAACCTCGTCCAGTTCAAACGACACAAGCAGAACGGCGCAGCCCTTGTCCCGCTCCTCCACAATGCGGCGGTGGATGTACTCTATGGCTCCAACGTCCAGGCCCCGGGTCGGCTGCGAAACCACGAGCAGCTTTGGGGAGCCGTCTATTTCCCTGGCGACGATTACCTTTTGCTGGTTGCCGCCGGACATCGACCTGGCCAGCGTTTCCGGCCCCTTTCCGGCGCGTATGTCGAATTCCCGGATAAGCCCCCGCGCGTGTTCCGCGATTGACCGGAAACGCAGAAAGCCCACGGAATCCGAAAACGGCGGGTCGCGAAAACTCCGGAGTATCAGATTTTCGTCTATGCGGAAATCCGGAACCAGGCCGTGCCTTTGCCTGTCCTCCGGAACCAGCCCCTGCCCCGCCAGGTTGCGCTTTCTGATGCTGTCCCCGGAAACGTCGCGGCCCTCAAAAAGTATCCTTCCGGAGCGAACCGGCAGCAGCCCCGCTATGGCGGAAACCAGTTCGGACTGGCCGTTGCCGTCAACGCCGGCGATGCCAAGCACCTCGCCGGATCTAAGTTCCAGCGAAAGGCCCGAAACCGCCGGGGTTCCCTTTGCGCCTGTCACCGTGAGGTTCTCTATTTTCAGAACCACGCCGCCGGGCTTCGCCGGTTTTTTTTCCATGCGGAACGAAACCTTCCGCCCCACCATTTTTTCGGCAAGCTCCCCTTCGCTTACCTCCGCGACGTTCACCGTATCGACGTGCTTCCCGTGCCGAAGCACCGTGCAGCGATCCGCGGCGGCCTTGATTTCCCTGAGCTTGTGGGTAATGAACAGGATTGTCTTGCCCTCGGATTTCAGGCGGCGAAAAACCGCCAAAAGCTCTTCCACTTCCTGCGGAGTCAAAACGGCGGTGGGTTCGTCGAAAATAAGCATGTCGGCGTTGCGGTACAGTATTTTCAGGATTTCCACCCGCTGCTGCATTCCCACCGTAATGTCTTCGATTTTTGCGCCGGGTTCGACACCCAGGCCGTAGTTTTCCGAAAGCGCGGCAACGCGTTTTCCGGCCTCGCGCAGATTCACGTTGCCCATAAAGCCGCGCGGCTCCAACCCCAGAATTATGTTTTCCGTAACGGTAAAGTTGTGCACCAGCTTGAAGTGCTGGTGCACCATGCCGATTTGCAGATTCGTGGCGTCGTTTGGGCTGCGGATTTTTACCTCCCGGCCCCGGATTTTGATTACTCCGGAGTCAGGTTCGTACAGCCCGAAAAGAATCGACATCAACGTGGATTTGCCGGCGCCGTTTTCCCCAAGCAGGGCGTGGATTTCGCCGGACTCAACCCGCAGACTCACCCTGTCGTTTGCCAAAACTCCGGGAAAGGCCTTGCTTATCCCCAGCATTTCGATTGCCGGCACCGCGTCTCCTTTTTAAGAAAAAGGCCCCCGCAAAGCGGTCCTTGCGGGAGCCTCTGCCGTGGCGATAAACCGCACGGGAAAATTCCGCTTTAAACAGCGGTTCCCTAGCCGTCTATCGCCATGTTTAACTGGGGAAAGCCCGGAAGCAGGCTTGCCTCCGCCAGAGTCGGCTTTACGACAATCTCGCCGGCGACAATCTGCCGTTCGATTTCGCGAAGCCTGGAAATCACCCCAAGATCAAGCGCCGGATTGACGTCCGAAAAACCGACGCCGTCCATGGCAAGGTTGAAGGAAATAACGCGGCCGTAGAAATTGCCGTCGCGAACGGCGTTCAGGGCGTAGACCACGCTGGACTCGACGCGCTTAATCATGGACGTAAGCACCGCGGATTCGTTTTCGCCGTACATGCCAAACTCAAACTGGCAGGAGTCAACCCCAATGGCCCAAACGTTGTTGCCCATAAGCCGCTGTTCCCTGGCCTCCACGATGGTGCCGTTGCCGCTGGCGCCGGCGGCCGAAAAAATGGCGAACACGCCGTCGTTGTACCAGTTCATGGCCTGGGCTCTGGCCTGAACCGGTTCGCTCCAACTGTTTACGTAATACTCAAGGATTTCGGCATCCGGAATAATCGAAAGCACGCCCTGCACAAAACCGACGTGAAACCTGGTAATAACCGCGCTGGCTATCCCGCCGATAAAGCCAAACCGGGGATTCTCGATTCCGTCCTCCAGGGCCTGCAACGCCGCCGCCGCACCGACAAGGAAGGAGCCTTCGTGTTCGGCGAAAACCGCTTCCATTACGTTGGGAAGACCAATTCCGGCAACGTCGATAATCAGAAAGTACTGATCCGGGTTGTCCCCGGCAACGTCCCTTACCGAACTCTCCCATGTGAAGCCCGCCGTGATGATAAGCTCGTAGCCTTCATCTATAGCGTTGTGAAGGTTCGGAACATACTGGGCCATGGTGGCCGCGGCAATTGTATTGTACAGAACGCCGCGATTTGGAGTGTGGTCCAAAGTTTCCCCGAAAAATTCAAGTATACCCCGCCAGGCCGCGGCATTGAACGACGCATCGTCAATTCCGGAATCGTCGGTCAGCAGTATGGCCGTACCGGGTCTGCGAACGCCGTCTGCCCTACAGGCACCCAGCATTAGAACGGACGCCGCAATCATAGCGACTAGAGTCAGTTTTTTCATAACGCGTATCCTCCTGTTTCAGAATAGCCCTAACGCCCGCAATGGTCAAGGATTATTTTCGCGTTTCCCTCAAGCCGCAACAATCGCTTTTCGTTCAAAAAATTTGCTTGACAGCTTCGCCAGCGGATGGCATAATACTGGCAGACGGCTACCTTCCCATTGCGCTTTTCCCAATTACGAAAGCGCGATGGGAAGGTAGTTTTGTTATATCAAAATAGCGACCGCTTGAAGGAGGCGTTGTTATGAAATTGAAACTGCGAACTAGGATTGTCGGAGGACTGCTGCTTGTGTTCATGCTGGCGGTGATCATTGGAGCGGGGAGCTTTCATACCGTTACGCGTATAACCGGCCTGCAGGAGGAAATCTATCTGCTTACGGAATTGGCCTACGAGGCCAACAGCCTGGTGGAGGCGCATCACGTTTGGCGCTATAACCTGGCTTACGCGTTTTTGTACGATCAGCCCTTTACCGGAGGCCTTGACCCGCATACGTGCATCTACGGCAGGTGGCTTGCGGGGCCCATGCCGCACATGATCGACGACGCGCGGGTTTTCGCCCTTATCGAAGCCATTTACCAGCCGCACTACAATCTGCACGTCCAGGGCGGGGTTGCCCTTGGGCTTAGGGAGGAAGGCCGCATGGACGAAGCCCTGGCGCTGCTTCGCGAAGTAGTCTTCCCCGCGGGCATTGAGTCCACGACAAGAATAAACGCGCTAAGAGACCGCTACGTGGAGCTGCAAGGTTACCTCATGGCGGAAGCGGACGGCGTTGTAAGTCTGGCCACCAATATCCTAATCGGTATGTTCGCGGCGGCCTTTCTGTTTTTCATTGTCCTAAGCGTCCTGATCACAAGGAGCATCCTGGTGCCAATCCGCGGCATAGAGCATGTCGCCGGCGCCCTGTGCGAAATGGACTTCACCGTTGATATTAAGAAAACGGAGAACGACGAAATCGGGGACATCCAGGAGGAAATGAAAAATATCCGCGACAGCCTCAAACGGGGTATTGAAGACATGCGGATTACCCACGAAAACGACGTGCGCGAAATGGAGAAACAGCAGGCGGTGTTCAAGGAGAGAACCCACTCCATACTGGACGCATCGCCCATGGTGTGCGCCATTTTCGACGAGCAGGGTCATATCGTGGACGTAAACAAGGAAGTGGAAAACCTGTTCGGAATACCGGACTCGAAAATGTACCTTGAGGACTTCGACAGGTTCCTGCCGAAGCACCAGCCGGACGGCTCCGAATCGCACGCGAAAAGCGCGGAAATGCTCCTGCAATGTATACGGGAAGGCAGCAACCGTTACGAGTGGACGTACCTGCACAGCGACGGCTCGCTGATTCCCGTGGAGGAAATCGTGCACAGGGTTGACCTTGAGGGCAAGCCCCACGCAATCACCTTCAGCCGCGACCTGCGCGAGTTCTACGCGAACAGGGAAAGGGAGCGTATCCTGCAAGGCAAAATACAGGCCATGATGGAGCAGCTCAACGAACACGTCGAGGAGCAGTCAACCTCGGTTACCACGTCCTCCGCGGCCACGGAGGAAATGATTGCCAATATCTCGTCCGTTACCGACACGCTGATCAAAAATTCGCAGAGCGTCAAGGAACTGCAGGAGGCTTCCGCTGCCGGTCACACGAGCCTTAGCGAAGTTGCCACCGACATTCAGGGAATTGCCCGCGAGTCGGCGTCGCTTCTTGAGATCAACGCCGTGATGGAAAACATTGCCAGCCAGACCAATCTGCTTTCGATGAACGCGGCAATCGAGGCGGCACACGCCGGCGAATCAGGACGCGGTTTTGCGGTGGTCGCGGACGAGATACGCAAACTGGCGGAATCGTCCAGTCAGCAGTCCAAGACCATAAGCGGGGTACTGAAGAGCATCAAGGGAGCCATCGACAAAATCACCAAGTCCACGGACGTGGTTCTGGGCAGGTTCGACGCGATAGGGGACGTGGTAAAAACCGTGGCTGTGCAGGAAAGCAGCATTCTTAGCGCCATGGAGGAACAGGGCCAGGGAAGCAAGCAAATTTTGCAGGCGGTAAGCAACGTAAACGAGATTACGCATCAGGTAAAAGAGGCAGCGCGACGGTTGGTAGAAAGCAGCAAAGATACCATGCATAAGTCTGACAACGACGAAACCAAGGCCCATATCGATACCGTTACGGGAGTCCGCAACCGGAAATACTTTACCGACAATGCGGAACAGGAACTGCGCTACTGCGTTGACGAGAACCGCGACTTCAACCTTATCATGTTCAGCGTTGACAACATGAAGCAGATTACCGATGAACACGGCGACGCGGTGCGGGACGAAATTCTGAAGATTCTTACACTGCGCGCCCGCAACGGTTTGAAGCAAGGCACCCTGCTGGCCAGGTACACCGACGATAAATTCGTAATTTCGCTGCCCAACGTCAGGCACGGAACCGCCTTAAAGCTGGCCGAGCAGGCGCAGAAGAAGATTAAGGACGCGCCCTTTGCCACGAAAGGTCTTAGAATCGACGTCAGCATTTCCCTTGGTATCGCGTCCAAGACGAGTACCTGCAAAATGCTTCAGGACGTTATCAACAACGCGGAAAAGGCCCTTTTCAACGCGAGGTCGCTGGGGAGGAACAAGGTTGCTTCCGTTGGAGCGTAAGCGCGGCTGAAGCAGAAAAAACGCCCCGGGGTTCCGGGGCGTTAAATTAATATGACGCTCAGTTTTCGCCAATGAAATCCAGTCTTCTCAGAAGCATTCTTAGAACGGTGTCACGGTCTATCACGATGCGCGCGGACGCGCCTATGCCGGCTCTTAGATACGCC
>Ga0209755_10005757_pt1 | contig 13960 bp, 12 predicted proteins | sample TergutCo191P1_FD_187301 | JGI IMG/M metagenome (GOLD analysis project Ga0209755, IMG submission 187301) | Cornitermes sp. P1 segment gut microbial communities from Petit-Saut dam, French Guiana - Co191P1 (SPAdes) (version 2) | ecosystem: Host-associated > Arthropoda: Insects > Digestive system... | reverse complement strand
GAAGCTCGTCGGAAGAAGCTCGTCGGAAGAAGCTCGTCGGAAGAAGCTCGTCGGAAGAACTTTTGAAACCTGTACGCTCATGGGTACAATCCTATATGCTTCGAGCGAAAAGTGCAAGCAGTCCCCACCTTTATCACGGAAATCAATTTTCACATCCCATATCATGATATTTGGGCACCCTGTGCGGCCTTAAAAACGCCTGCCAAATAAGCCAGTGGGCCTCCAGCGAGCGCGTCAGGGGCCTACTCCACAAGCAGAAGACTGGCTCTAAACTTCCGCTGTCAAGAATCATGTTCGGATGCCTGCTGGATTGCCGGAAGCTCGTTCATGTCTTGATGTCAGCAGAAAATTGATTTCCGTGATCAGAAAGTGACGGATATTTACGCAACCGCATTTGATTTATGACAGGCTTTGGGAGTTGGTGCATGGCTAACCGACTTCTTGCCAATCCCTCTACCGCCGCCCTATAATTACCCAAGCACAGGAGAAACAATGCAAACAACATTGCAAGCCTTCAAACACCGCCCGAAAATTGCCATCGCAGGAGGAAACATGCGCCCATTTGAGGTAGTATCGCCGTTCCAGCCGGCAGGGGATCAAGGTGAGGCGATCAAGGCACTTGCCGAGGGGATCAGGGGTGGGGATCAATACCAGACCTTGCAGGGGGTTACCGGTTCCGGCAAGACCTTCACCATGGCGAAGATCATCGAGGCGGTGCAGATGCCCACGCTTATCGTGAGCCACAACAAAACCCTGGCAGCCCAGCTTTTCCGCGAGTTCAGGGGGTTTTTTCCGCACAATGCGGTCGAGTACTTCGTCTCGTACTACGATTACTACCAACCGGAAGCCTACGTCGCAAGCCGTGACCTGTACATCGAAAAGGACGCATCGATAAACGACGAAATCGAAAGGATGCGGCTCTCGGCGGCACGCAGCATGATGGAACGTGAGGACGTTATCATCGTCGCCACGGTTTCCTGCATCTACGGCATGGTAACGCCGGAGGTTTACCGAAAAATGACATCGACGTTTTCAAGGGGCGAAATCGTTGACGTTGATGCCTTGATGCGTCGCTTTGTGGAACTCCAGTACGAGCGCAACGACGCAATACTGGAACGGGGCCGCTTCCGCCGCCGGGGTGATACCCTGGAAATCTTCCCGGCTTACATGGAAGAAGCCTACCGGGTCGATCTGGACTGGGATCGGGTTGAGCGGATACGGCGATTCAACCCAGTATCCGGCGAAATGCTGGAGGATCTTGACCGGGCGCTCATTTATCCTGCAAAACAGTTCGTCATGCCGGCGGACATGGTGCACAATGCGATGGGGGCGATTAGGCAGGAGCTTGCCGACAGGCTTGAGTTCTTCAAGGCCGAGGGCAAAATCATGGAGGCGGAACGGCTTAAAACCAGGGTGGAGTACGACATCGAAATGCTCACCGAGATGGGCTACTGCCCCGGAATCGAAAACTACTCCGCACTTCTCGCAGGACGCAAGCCGGGCGAATCCCCGGACACGCTAATTGACTATCTACCGGCGGAACATCTTACTTTTATCGACGAAAGCCACGTTACGCTTCCGCAGCTCGGTGCTATGTATTCCGGGGATCGTGCCCGTAAGCAGAGCCTGGTAGACTACGGTTTTCGCCTGCCCTGCGCTTTGGACAACCGCCCCCTGCGTTACGACGAATTTGCCGACAGGCTTGACAAAACTGTTTTCGTGTCCGCAACCCCGGGCAAGACCGAGGCCGAACAGTCAACACGGGTGGTGCAGCAACTTATCCGTCCCACCGGGCTTCTAGACCCGGAGATCGAGGTGCGCCCCAGCGAAGGCCAGATGGAGGACATCTACGGCGAGGTGCAGAAACGCATAAAAGCCGGGGAACGATCCCTGATACTGACATTGACAAAAAAAATGGCCGAGGATCTTACCGACTACCTTTCCGGCCTGGGGCTTAAAGTCCGTTACATCCACAGCGAGGTCGAGACAATCGAGCGTGTGGAAATTCTAACCCAACTGCGACAGGGCGAGTTCGACATACTTGTGGGCATCAACCTTCTGCGTGAGGGCATAGACCTGCCGGAGGTTTCCTTCATCGCAATTCTCGACGCGGACAAAATCGGCTTCCTGCGTTCGCTTACAAGCCTTGTGCAGATAATCGGACGGGCGGCAAGAAACGCCGCAGGCAAGGTAATTATGTACGCCGACAAAATGAGCGAGGCAATGGACAAGGCCATAGCCGAAACCGCCCGTCGCCGTGAAGTGCAAATTGCCTACAACGAAAAACACGGCATAACCCCGTCAACGGTGAAGAAGGCAATCGCCGACATACTCACCCGCCACGCCGAGGAAGCCGGCAATGCGGCGGCTTCTTCAATCGAGGTGTTGAAAAAGTCCTACAACGTGCTTATCCCCGACCAGCGGAAAAAACTTGTCAAGGCTCTTGAAAGCGAAATGCTCGAACACGCCAAGAAGCTTGAGTTCGAGCAGGCGGCGGCGATTCGTGACGAGATCGAACGGATTAAGGCTTTGGGGAAGTGACGCTAAGGAACTTGCAGGGTGTTTGGGAAATCACGAAAACATCTGCGCCACCGCCCTCGCTAGTTCACGACCACGCTCCCGAAGTTTGCTCAAGTCCTCTTCCGTGGGATGGCCGGGCCATTCGCAGGATTCGGCATTTTCCCACTTTAGGCTTTCAATGGCGGCCTCGTAATCCTTTTTAGCTCCGCCTATCCAACCCCACGAACCTATGCGAAGCACCTTCTTCCCATAAAGATGCTTGCGGCGGAAAATGTCCAGCACATAGGACATGGGCGGAAACATGGCGTACTCGTAGGTGGGCATGGCAATCACCAAACCGGAACTGCGGTAGGCATCGGCAAGAACCCAGGAAATGTTTTCGTCGGGGACACGGTGTATCGTATAGGGAACGCCCTCCTGTTCAATGCCTTCGACGACGGCACGGACACCGGCCTCGGTGTTGCCGTACATGGAACCCCATATTACGGAGATCGCTTTTTCGGCAGGGCCTTTTGCCCAGGAAGCGTATTTCAGGTAGCGGTCAACTATCGTTTGGGGATTGCGTCGCCATACCATGCCGTGGCTGGGGGCAATGCATTTGATGTCGAGGCCGTCCAGTTTCCGCACGGCTTTCTCGACAAACCCCGAAAACGAGGAAACAATGTTGGCATAATAGCGCAGGCTTTCCCCTTCAAAAAAGGCGTGTTCGCTTTCGTCGAATTCATCGTCGAAAACCCGATCCCCCAGCGCACCGAAGGAGCCGAATGCGTCACACGGAAAAAGTGTGCCTGAAGCGGAATCCCATGTTACCATTGTTTCCGGCCAGTGTATGTTCGGGGTCTCGAAAAAGGTCAGAACCCTGCCCTCGCCCAGATCCAGCGTGTCGCCGTCCTTTACGGGACGAAGGCCGTTTTCAATCTTGTAAAAACTCCTTATTAGGTTACAGCCCTTCTGCGTGGCAATAATCTCCGCACCCGGATTCCGACGGCTGAATTCCCCAAGCCAGCCCGTATGATCGGGTTCCAGATGGTTCAGTATGAGGTAGTCAATCTGCGAAAATGAAAGGCCTATGGAGGAAAGGCCATCCTCAAACTGCGTGGAAGAGGCTTCCCTATTGCGAACAAGGTCGATAAGTGCGACCTTCTCGGCTTTTACGACATAGGCATTCAGGGAAACGCCGTGTGGTACGGGCCAAATTCCCTCGAATAACTCGTTCGGCCCTATATCTGTATGAAGACAGTAGGCATTTCCGGAAATGAGTCGGCCTTTCATAAAGAGACTCCCTAATGAACGCTATCGTGTTACCCAACTTAACAGAACGCTCGCCAGGGATGAAACTTATGAAAACGTAGGGTTAACACCAAAAGCTTTCATTGCACAGATCCACATCGACCATTGCAAGCAATGGGGGTGGTACAGGCCGCTTTCAGCGACCTTACACCCCCTTTCCTTGCAATTGCCGACCACAAGAAGACATTAATTTTAAATAACCGTGGAAAGGCTTATCGTTTAAGCACCGAAACCACACGCTCCAGGACTTTTTTACGATCCAGAGGCTTGACGATGTAACTCTTCGCCCCCATAAGAAGACATTTTTTTACCACATCTTCCTTACCCAGCGCACTAACCATAATCACATGGGCGTTTTTGTCAAACTCGAGAATTTTCTCGAGCGCAGAAACCCCATCCATAACAGGCATTGTGATGTCCATGGTAACCAGATCGATATTAGGATGCATTTCCTTGTATTTTTCAAGTCCTTGGGATCCATCCACAGCCGTCGCTACGACCTCGAATCCCTCCGAAGAAAAAATCTGGCCTAGCTGCTTGGCAATAAACATGGAATCGTCAACAACGAGAACCTTGTATGGGGTACCTTCGGGCTTGATGCCATCAGCCGCTTTCTCGTTAATGCTGGGTATATCGCTCTTTGCTATCATGCAGACGCTCCTCTCATCTATATTTATGAGTATATGTGGTACAATATAATAAGTCAAGGGGGAATCGACAATTACAGGCAATATTGTTATATCTTTCCTGCTGGCCCCAATGGCGGAGTTGGGACACAGGGCTTTACGTGAGTTAATAGAGGGATTTGGCGGCTGTGACGAGTATTTTACCGAAATGATCAGCGCCGCCGCACTATTAAGCGGTGGTATTTACGAAAAATGGTATATTGATAATGGCCCTTGCCCCGAAAAACTGGTTTACCAGATTGTCGGCTTCGACAAGGAACAGCTTGCAGGTGCCGCCGAACTGCTGAACAAAGAGGAATGTGCCGGAATCGACCTAAACATGGGCTGCTGCGCCCCCCTAATCCGCAAGGCCGGGGGGGGAATCGCATGGATGACTTCGGTCGATCTTGCCGGGGATCTGGTAAAGACGGTTCGACGGACGACAAAAAGGCGGCTCAGCGTAAAACTCCGCATAGGATTTTCCGACGATTTTGAATATTTAGTCAGTTTTTGCCGTCGCCTGGAGTCCGAAGGCGTGGACTTGATCACCCTACACCCCCGCACGGCAAAGGAAAAATTCAAGCGGTTTGCAAGATGGGACTACGTGGGCGCTTTGCGGAAGGAACTGCGTATCCCCGTGGCCGGAAACGGCGATGTAGGCGATGCCAAAGACCTAATCCGCCGTGCATCCGGCCCCTGCGATGCCGTTATGGTCGGCAGGGCGGCAGTCCGCCAACCGTGGATTTTCGCCCAAGCTCGAAAAGAGGGGAAAGATCCGCCTCTAGTCCCCAATATAGAGGAGACGGGCCTGCGGTTTCTGGAGCTTCTGGCCCGATGGCAGCCGCCCGATTTCCACATTTCCAGAGCCAGGCGGTTTTTCGGGTTTTTCTGCGACAACCTAAAATGGGGAAACTACGTGAAAAACCTCCTCAACAGGGAAAAGACCCTTTCCGGCATGGAAAATGTCTGGCGTGGGCATTTTGCCGGGAATGGGGATGAAAGTCCTCCTTGATATTTCAGTCTAATATGCCGATCATAGGACTGAGATGTTTCCAGAAGAACTGATAGACATATTATTTCATGTCCTTACATCTTGGCAGGTGCTTGGCGTTACGGCGGCTCTGATACTGTACCTGTCCCTGGTGGGTTATGTGGCCCGTAGCTATCGCCGCCGCCGTTTCGTGTCCAGGGCCAAGCCCAGAAAGCAGAAAAAAGCCGCGGCGGAAATAGCAAGCTCCAGCCCAGAGGAAGCGCCTGACAACGTAGACACCAACGAAGCCCTTGGCCTTGAGGAAAAATAAAGACAGGAAGAATTCGATGAAATCAATCACCAAGGAACTCTGGTTCAGCACAAGGAAGCTCCGTGAGTTTATCAACATAACCGGGCAAGTGGAAGCCCTGCTCATGGAATCTGGCATACGGGAAGGACTGTGCCTCGTCAACGCCATGCATATTACCGCCAGTGTTTTCATCAACGACGACGAGTCGGGGCTGCACCATGACTTCGAGGTCTGGCTGGAAAAAATCGCACCCCACGAGCCTGTTTCCTCCTACCGACACAACACGGGCGAGATAAACGCCGACGCACACCTCAAACGGCAGGTTATGGGAAGGGAAGTCGTCGTCGCCGTTACCGATGGCAAACTCCACCTTGGGCCTTGGGAACAGATTTTTTACGGCGAGTTCGACGGCCAGCGTCGTAAACGTGTGCTGGTCAAGATCATCGGCGAGTAGCACACTACTCACCGATCTCCAATCCCAAACCTAAAACACCGCCGAACCACCGCTTAAGGCCCAGGATGCCAAAATCGCAACCACAAAGGAACCTGTGTAGATGGTACCGCTTTTCCTGTACAACCATGTCGAAAGAAAGAAAAACACGGCGAACTGGGGTATAAGGACTATAAGTATCGACATGAACGGCCCCCCGAAAAGCGGCGAGAAAAGTATGTCCGCACCCGGCCCGATTCCCATAAAGAAGGGTACGTATTGGATCAGTGCGATGATCACCACTCCCCCCAGCATTACGAGCATACTGTACCCCCACCAGGCAAGCTGGGTAAGAGCCTGCGACTTTTTCCCGTTAAGGAAAATCTCCGGGAGTCTTAACTGACCGTAGAGCTTGACCCCGGCATTGACCGCGAAGAAGGCAGCAAAGAACGGCAGGTACACAAGAAACTGGCCGAAACGCAACGGGCTGAAAGGCCTGAAAAACGGCCATATAAAACGGAAATCCAGGTTGAAAACAGCAACACTTATACAAACCAGGACATACACCATGCCAGTAAGGATAAAAGCCGCGGCAATCGCCCGAACGATAAGGCCGCCTCTTGTTACGGATCCGGCACCCTGCGTTTCCACCCCTGGCTCAAGCCCAAGGTCGCTAAAGGCCCAGCCGGTTTTCTTTCCGTCGCCTTTCCTGTACCAACGTATCAGCATTACAAGGGATACAATCATTAGAAAGCTAAGCCAGGTAATAAAGCCGTTGCCTATTGTCATGCGGAAAATGTCCTCGGGCAGTGGCAAGAGGCCGTGGCCCAGTTGGGTAAGGAACGGAAAGGTAAGGCCGCTTATCAATATAGCGATAATGATCGCAAGGCGACGGCTCTTTGGTGAAAGCATCTTGGGGCTTGCCGAAAGCGGTCGAACCAAGGGCGCAAAAAACCTGAAGCGAGCAAGAAGCAAAAAGAATGGAAGCATGGAAGCCAGGGCCGCAAGCATGGCTATAAGTTTCAGTGTTTCCTTGATCATGAATACGTGGTCTGTATCGGCGATATCGGTCTCCATTTCCAAGGCCCTGCCGAACCAGTCCATAGTGGCGGTCATGGCATCACGGCTGAAGGTAACAAGACGGTGGTTCGTGTGCAGAAGTTCCATACGACGGGCACTGCCATCGGCAAAAAAGCCGTAGGTTCTATTCCATTCCACGGGAGCGTCCTGTCCCATGAAATCACGGTAGCGCAGGGGCGTTCTTTCAAGGCCCGGAACGACAAGACGGTAATCCCTCATGTGCTCGAATTCCTCGTAAAGGGCCTGGAGCATAAGCACGTTGTTGAAGCGAATTTCCTGGTAATCGAACATGTCACGTGAAAAAACTTCCCCACACTGCAGCACTATGGCCCTGTGTTCCGGAAAGGCCGCCGCTACCGACCATGCGGCCCAAGCCCCCATTGAATGGCCCGTAACTCCCATACGGCTTGAATCCACGAAAGGAAGGGACGAAAGGTAACGCCAGGCGCTTCTTCCGCCCATAGAAGTGTCGGCCAATCCATAGGAAATTTCCGGGTGGAAAAAATCCAGCACGCTAAATGTCATCATCAAAAGGAAACGCCGCGGGCCGGAAAGCTCGTTGCCCAAAGCGTTGATTCTGTAACGGCCCCACCCCCGGCCCCGCATTCCCGGCCTTGTGTCGCCATGACCGTAGAGGTCGATAGAAAGAACCGCAACGCCACGACGGGCAAGCTCAATGGCGAAGGCCCCAGAAGTATCCTTGTCGTTTTGGTAACCGTGCATGGCCAGCACCGCAGGCACGGGCCTGTCCGCACTCGCCCACCTTGGCCTATAGAGCTTGTAGGCTATGCGGACGGGAACTCCGCCTGCGGCCTCGCTCGCTTCCGGCGTGAAAAAGCCGGTGGTTACCTCAACGCTACCAAAGCCGGCTTGGATATAAGCGGCCAAGCCCGTACCGACAAAAGCAATGGCAATAAAAACGACAAATGCCACAAACGCCCCGAAAACATTCCTTTTCATATCTTGCTCCTTTGAATACTGCTTTCCGCATAGCCTAAGCCAATGAGATTTATGAATTATACCTTGCATACGGCCATGGCACCAGTTTTTTTTAAGCAAAGTCGGAGTTTATTTGGTCAGTCCCGCTTATGGAGGACACGATGAACGATTTTGACGGCATAAAATTAAAAGCGATCGAGGAAGGAATGCTGTACCAATTTTACCCGGCACCGTTGCGCCTCCGCATAACGCCCTCCTTCGACGCTGTTCGTTATCCATGTGCCGTGGTACCAACATATTAAAGACATTTGCACAAAAATGGAAGCACCTTAAACCGGAGACGCAATGATGGCCTGCACCGTTGCTTTGCCTTCGCTAGTTAAAACTCACCCCAAGTGTAGACATCTCCGGTAGCCCTGATGGCCGCAGTGTGGGTCAAGCCAGCGGCGACCAGCTCCCAGTCGTAGTTATCGCCTATTCTAGTGGGCGACGAGCGATCTTCCGTCGTACCGTCTCCCAATTCTCCATCAGTATTCATTCCCCAAGTCCAGAGTGAGCCGTCCGCTCTAATTGTCGCGGTGTGCCCGCCGCCCGCAGACACGAATATCCAATCATAACCCACCCCTATTCGCGCGGGGGTGTGGCGGTCGGTCTCCGTGCCGTCGCCAAGCCGACCACGGAGGTTTGTCCCCCAGGCCCAAAGCGAACCATCCGTTCTTATTGCCGCAGTATGAGCGCCGCCCGCGGCCACCGATGCCCAATCGTAGTCCGTTCCTACCCGCACGGGGGTGTTGCGGTTTATCGTAGTGCCATCGCCTACTTGGCCGGTGAAATTTAGCCCCCAAGCCCAGAGCGACCCATCCGTTCTTATTGCCGCGGTATGCCTCCATCCCGCGGACACGAGCGCCCAGTCGTAACTCGTACCTACTCGGCCAGGGAAATTGCGGTCAACCGCCGTGCCAGAACCGAGTTGCCCATACCTGTTTAACCCCCAGGCCCAAAGCGACCCGTCCCTTCTTATTGCCACGGTATGGTGAGCACCAGCGGCCACTGAGACCCAGTCCGTCGCCCTCCCTACCCGCACCGGGCTAAGGCGGCTGGCCGGAAGTGGCGATCCGCAGCCAAGTTGCCAGTGCCGGTTCCTGCCCCAAGCCCAAAGGGAACCGTCCTTCCTGATGGCAAACGTGGAAAGGCCGCCCGCAGCCACGAACGCCCAATCACTGTCCCCCCCCATTCGGAATGGGGTATCCCGGGAAACCCTTGTGCCGTCGCCGAGCGGGCCATGCTCGTTCGCTCCCCAGGTCCAAAGCGAACCGTCCGCCCCGATCGCCGCGCCATGGAAGCTTCCCGCGGCCAAGGAAGTCCAGCCCCCGGGAAACTCCGAGACTGCCGCCGTCCCCACGGTTTCCGCACTGGCGGCACCTGTCCCTGCAACCTCGACCCCATCACGGCTATCCGCAATGCAGCCCCTCAGGAAAAAGAGCACACCGATTCCCACAATAATCGCCAGCGGTTTCCAAGACATTCGTTTTTTCATAACGCCCTCCTTCGGTGCTGTTCGTTATATGGGTGCCCGTGGTGCTAACATATTAAAGATATTTGCACAAAAATGGAAGCACCTTAAACCGGAGACGCAATGATGGCCTGTCCGTTGCTTTGCCCCCGCGAGTTAAAACTCACCCCAAGTGTAGACATCCCCGGTAGCCCTGATGGCCGCAGTAAGGGCCACGCTGGCGGCGACCAGCTCCCAGTCGTAGCTGTCGCCTATTCGGGCAGGAATGTGGCGGTTTCCCACGGTGTCGTCGCCTAGCCGTCCGTTTCGGTTGTTTCCCCAAGTCCAAAGCGATCCGTCCGTTCTTATGGCCGCGGTTTGACCGCCGCCAGCGGACGCCATTGCCCAGTCATGGTCCGTCCCTACCCGTATTGGGGCGTGTCGATCGATCTCCGTGCCGTCGCCTAGCTGACCGCCCATATTGTTTCCCCAGGCCCATAACGAACCGTCCGTCCTTATCGCGACGGTATGGCTATCCATGGACACGAACGCCCAGTCGTAGTCCGTTCCTATTCGCGTGGGACGGCGGCGGTCAATTGTAGTGCCGTCGCCAATCTGCCCACGGTGATTAAGTCCCCAAGCCCAAAGCGAGCCGTCGGTTTTGATGGCCACGGTTTGTCTGTTGCCCGCATCCACGAAAGCCCAGTCGTAACTCGCGCCTACCCGGCCGGGGAAATTGCGGTCAGCCGCCGTGCCGGTGCCGAGTTGCCCATACCTGTTTGACCCCCAGGACCAAAGGGAACCGTCCGTTCTTATTGCCACCGTATGGTGAGTACCGGCGGCCACGGAGACCCAGTCCGTCGCCCTCCCTACCCGCGCCGGGCTAAGGCGGCTGTCCGGAAATAGCGATCCGCAGCCAAGTTGCCAGTGCCAGTTCCTGCCCCAAGCCCAAAGGGAACCGTCCTTCCTGATGGCAAACGTGGAAAGGTCGCCCGCGGCCACGAACGCCCAATCACTGTCCCCCCCCATTCGGAATGGGGTATCCCGGGAAACCCTTGTGCCGTCGCCGAGCGGGCCAAACTCGTTCGCTCCCCAGGTCCAAAGCGAACCGTCCGCCCCGACCGCCGCGCCATGGTAGCTTCCCGCGGCCAAGGAAGTCCAGTCCCCGGGAAACTCCGAACCCGCCGGCTCTTCCCCGGAACCCTCATTTGCGGCATTCGTCAGGCCTCTGCCCGCAAGCTCGATCCTGTCACGGCTGTCCGCAATGCAGCCCCTCAGGAAAAAGAGCACACCGATTCCCGCAATAATCGCCAGCGGTTTCCAAGACATTCGTTTTTTCATAAAGTCCTCCCTCTGTGCTGTACGGAGTCAAAGACCACCGCATAGCCAGTGGCTTGAGGAAGCCCCCTTACCCGTTTAGGTAAACACCAACATGGCGACTAACACTAGCCAAGAGGAGCTTGTTCTGGGCAGTCCTGGGGTGCGCCGTGACTCCTATGATTTATGTCAAGGGAAATTTCCGATTTTTTGGCAACGGCGTTACAACCATCGGAAATTCGGCATTTGGCAGCAACCAACTGACCAGTGTTACCGTAATACAGCCACTTTTCGAAAGGTACCGCCACCGTATCAAATGGCTTTGAATTCCATGTAATACTTGGATCGTTTACCCGTTCAGCCAAGCAAGCTCTTCCCGTACCTCTCTTTCCAGTTCCTTTGCCACCACGTCCAACCCCACCATGCGGTTTTCCTTTTGGTTTCGGCGTTTTACCTCCACCGCAGGGGGGGACTGTGCCAGGCCCTTGTCGCCAACCAGCACCCTCCAGTAGTAAAAAAGTGCCAGTCACCATCTGCGTTAACTGGCTTGAATTCGCCGTCGCAATTTAATCTTCGATGACGGAAATCGTTTTAAGAAACCGTTCGGGCGTTATAGCCGGAATTTCGCCAGTGGTAAAATCCATGACATTTCCGGTAACGATGTAGTCGGCGGAAAAACTTTCCCCCACGACATACTGGACGGAATCCTCGAAATCATCCCATTCAAAATCCAACGCTTGATGGATGTGGTCGGCCGTTACGGTCGCAGGCTTGAAAACCCGTAACATACTTTTTAGGTGCTCCCGTGCGGCCTTTTTGCCCAGGTCTTTTTGGGAAAGGTAAAATATATCCGTTATGGCCGATGCGGAAATGTAGCTACTGATGATGCCATGTTGCGTCAAGGAAAAAACAAGCGCCGCATTGGCATAGTCTTGGCGGCGCAACAAAATATCAAGCGCAACGTTGGTGTCGATAAGGATTTTCATTATATGCGTTTGGCCAGCCTCTCTTCGCGAATCTCGGCGACGGCCATGTCCGTGCGCAGAATGCCGGTCAAGGAACGAAGGGTTTTATCCGCCAGCATTTCCTCCACCATTGATTTTGTAAGGTGAATTTTCCCCTCGCCATCAATGGGAAGCGGGGTTTTCGGGGGCTGCGTTTCCTCGGAAATGGGGAATTGAATTATGACATCCGTCCGCCCCGTAGGCACTTGAGGGGGAACGTCTATTATCAGCCGGCGATCGGCTGGGATCTCCACGGTTTGCGTGATCGTCATGGGGTAGGTATAATGCTAAAAGACGTATTTGTCAAGGTGTCGAAATTATCCGACAGGATTCCAGCTTTCTAAGGCGGTTTTCGTCCAGCTTGATGTGCAAGTTTTTCTCCTGGGTTGGAATCACCAGCCCCTTGGGGCCGTTTTTGGCACGACGCAGGTACTTTACCTGGGTGTAGAACAGATCCCCTTCGGCATTGTTTCGCCCCTTGGAGTAAAAAATCGCTAGGTTCCCAGCATCCAGCCGTTGCGCCACCAGTAACTGGCACCGCCGAAACCGTAGGCCAGAAGTAGTGACAGACACCATTGCGCCCACGAGCATCCTCCGCGCGGGGCTGTCCCTGCCGTGAAAACATGCCTGGAGGGGGCATCTGTAAGTTAAAACTCACCCCAAATGTAGACATCCCCGGTAGCCCTGATGGCCGCAGTGAGGCTCAAGCTGGCGGCGACCAGCTCCCAGTCGTAGCTGTCGCCTATTCGGGCAGGAATGTGGCGGTTTCCCACGGTGTCGTCGCCTAGCCGTCCGTTTCGGTTGTTTCCCCAAGTCCAAAGCGATCCGTCCGTTCTTATGGCCGCGGTTTGACCGCCGCCAGCGGACGCCATTGCCCAGTCATGGTCCGTCCCTACCCGTATTGGGGCGTGTCGATCGATCTCCGTGCCGTCGCCTAGCTGACCGCCCATATTGTTTCCCCAGGCCCATAACGAACCGTCCGTCCTTATCGCGACGGTATGGCTATCCATGGACACGAACGCCCAGTCGTAGTCCGTTCCTATTCGCGTGGGACGGCGGCGGTCAATTGTAGTGCCGTCGCCAATCTGCCCACGGTGATTAAGTCCCCAAGCCCAAAGCGAGCCGTCGGTTTTGATGGCCACGGTTTGTCTGTTGCCCGCATCCACGAAAGCCCAGTCGTAACTCGCGCCTACCCGGCCGGGGAAATTGCGGTCAGCCGCCGTGCCGGTGCCGAGTTGCCCATACCTGTTTGACCCCCAGGACCAAAGGGAACCGTCCGTTCTTATTGCCACCGTATGGTGAGTACCGGCGGCCACGGAGACCCAGTCCGTCGCCCTCCCTACCCGCGCCGGGCTAAGGCGGCTGTCCGGAAATAGCGATCCGCAGCCAAGTTGCCAGTGCCAGTTCCTGCCCCAAGCCCAAAGGGAACCGTCCTTCCTGATGGCAAACGTGGAAAGGTCGCCCGCGGCCACGAACGCCCAATCACTGTCCCCCCCCATTCGGAATGGGGTATCCCGGGAAACCCTTGTGCCGTCGCCGAGCGGGCCAAACTCGTTCGCTCCCCAGGTCCAAAGCGAACCGTCCGCCCCGATCGCCGCGCCATGGTAGCTTCCCGCGGCCAAGGAAGTCCAGCCCCCGGGAAACTCCGAACCCGCCGGCTCGTCCCCGGAACCCTCATTTGCGGCATTCGTCAAGCCTCTGCCCGCAAGCTCGATCCTGTCACGGCTGTCCGCAATGCAGCCCCTCAGGAAAAAGAGCACACCGATTCCCGCAATAATCGCCAGCGGTTTCCAAGACATTCGTTTTTTCATAACGTCCTCCTTCGACGCTGTTCGTTATCCGTGAGCCGTGGTACCAACATGTTAAAGATACTTGCACAAAAATGTAAGTACCTTAAACCGGAGGCGCAATGATGGCCTGTCCGTTGCTTTGCCCCCGCGAGT
>Ga0209755_10005756_pt1 | contig 13965 bp, 23 predicted proteins | sample TergutCo191P1_FD_187301 | JGI IMG/M metagenome (GOLD analysis project Ga0209755, IMG submission 187301) | Cornitermes sp. P1 segment gut microbial communities from Petit-Saut dam, French Guiana - Co191P1 (SPAdes) (version 2) | ecosystem: Host-associated > Arthropoda: Insects > Digestive system... | reverse complement strand
CGACGGTTTCCGTTGCGATTGCCCGGCTTGGTAGTTCAACCTGCAGGTTTTTTGGCTGATGCAACAACAGCAAAAACGCCACGCACAGCAAGGCAAACAGCAAAAAGTCTTTTGTTTTTTCTATGTATAATTTTAGCGACATCATAGCACTCTGTAAATCTTGAAATTTCTAATAAATCCGTTAAAAAATCTTACATTCCAATCCCAGGATGCTCTCGGCATAGTCCCTAAATATAAGCCTCTTGACAAAAAATGAAACACGTAATCATCCTGAACCTCTGGAAATCTCTTCACATCATTGATAATAATGTTTGAAGTGTCTGGCAGCATCTCGTGTTTTATGCTAATAGACTCTCCTATTCTGAACATTTCGGGAACAGCGATAAGGGCATGTGCAGGCCTAACTACAGAAACTGTTGTTGTGTCTGGTGGCATCCATGCCTGTCGTGGATGCGAATGTAGTTCTATGGATCGCTGAAAGTCTGTGTTTTCGCGTGGAAGAACATGTGTAAAAGCATAAATACACGTATGCGATAAGATTGGCGATTTTCGAATAATATCACATTCGATAACGAGTCCCTTATTGAAATTTGTCGTGTCAATTGTGATTGGCAGATCTAAATATCTCAAAAATTGGTTATTTGAAAACTCTGCCCCTCTTTCATCAAAAGTTACGTCGCCACTATTTTCTACTGGCGTTACGCCCGTTACAACACACGCTCCATCTTGCGTTAATGGAAAGTGGTACACTAATTCTAATCCAGATGGTGACTTTGAATGATATGTCCGACGACGCTCTGCCATTATTCGAATGTACTGTATTGATTGGAATTAAACGCCGTGTCAACTTTTTTGATCGTTGTTGCGCTTTTGATTAGTTCGGAAACACGCAAAAACTCCTGCCGGCACATTTTTCCAACACGATTAGCATTATTTTGAACTTCGTGAGCTTCGTCCTTTGTGTAGATCGTTTCAGCATTCGGGTATCTGTCCAAAACGTGAAGCGAAATGTTTGCGTTCTCTCTTTGATGGGCCGGCGACAAAGTCCCGGCTGTTTCCAAACTCAATTTGTTCAACATTGCAAGTTTAATTGCCTTATGCTCTGCGAGCGATGGCGGTTTGGGTTGCTGTGGAATGTGGCGTTCTGCTTTAAGAATTTCGTCGACCGTTGGCACATAACCTTTGGAAAGGCTCAATAGAAAGAAGTTCGCTTGTTCATCACTTAGTTGAACAACCTTGCTGTTTCCAGACAAATTCGCTTTACTCTTTGCCCCAACTTCCCAAACCCCAAATCGAGTGTCCTTAGTTTGTGTATTTAGATAGAGTTTCATACGCTTGTGAGTGGTTTTTCGTAAACAGTGATCGTCGTTTCGCCTGCTTCAGTTTTGTAGATAGAAAATTCACGGTAGCCGTCTGAAATAGCATCGTAGGCGCTTTCCGGTGAAAACGCACCAGTGATCGCAAGCGGTCCGGAATGACGAACTACAACAATTTTTTCGACTGGCATTCGCGAAAGCACATCGGCATTGATGGCGACAACTCCGCCGTCTGTGATTTTCACGTAGCAAGCTTCAGCAATCGTTTCGGTGTGAAACTCCGCCGTTGTAAATTCAACGTTTGGCAACTTTCCGATGCTTTGGCGAAGCTCAGAGATTTGGCCTTCCAATCCGGATGGATCGAACGGATCGGGAATCTCCAAATCGAAGAGATGTATTTTTCCGGTAAAAAGGTCGATCGTGAACATTTTACTTCTTTTTTCTGATAAAGAAAAACCAAATAGCCGCAGCGGTGAGGATACCAATAATTACCAGGTTTTGTGTTGATCCTGCTATGGCCAAAGCCTTTTCTCTAACCGGAGCAACAACGCTTGCTAATTGGCGTTGCTTTTCCATCAACTCACGCATCTGCCGATTGTGCTCTTCGATTTGCTGTTGCTGTCTTAGCGCCGCTTCATCCGCTCGCTGTTGTGCGTCAGAAGCTTGTTGTCGGGCTTCTTCAGCTTGTTGCTCGGCGGCGCGCCTGCGACGGCTGAATATCCAAAAATTTGCTTGATTTGGATTTGCACCATCAAAATTCGATACCATGATTTCATTCATTGTGCTCATTGTGTATTGTTTTTAAGATTACTTACGTGAAATGCCATACCTTTCGTTTTCCTTATTGTCCCATGTAGCGGAAAACCTGCGATCGTTGCTGTTGGCGAACGTCGTTTCTGAAGTGGTTTCGTCTCCATCCGTTGTTATGATTGTACGCCGAATAATACAGCCGTTTGGGGTGTCTTTTTCAGCACCTTCGTGAAACCATCCAGCATATATTGTTTTGCTCGTTGGTGTTTTTACAACACTCAAAATGTCTGGAGCCAAGTGCAAAACTTGGTTTTCAGACAACGGCGGAATTTGCAAACTATTTTCTAACATAACTTACTTTTTTAATAGTTGATACAAGGTTAAACTACTTGCTACCAAAACCAATGCAGTGCAAATGATTTTGATGTTTTTGGCTGTTAAATTCATCGTGCTTTGTGTGTTTTGTGTTATGATTTCGCGCACATCGGCAGGAAAATTGCTGAGTGCCCAACGTGTGAATGTTGCAACGGTGATCACACCGTTTTCGTTTCGGAAAATCGTCGGATTTTGCTGTGCGATAAGTTGTGCCGATAGCCCTTGCGATTGAAACACCCAGTTGTCCGGACGTCCCATCGAGATTGGGAAAAATGTAGCCTTGTACAAATCAATATATGACCGAATCCGGCCACGAAACGGGCGATAATACGCCAGCACAAAATCCAATTGCTGTACATTCGACATCTGAAAAAGTGCTTGGTTTGTTGTTCCTAAACCGCGCGATGTGTTCGGCATAAATTGAATCAATCCGGTTGCGCGACGTTCTGCACGAACAAACGGATCGTTAGAATCGCCGGGTTGCCTGTTTACGGCTCTATGATTGATTCGACTTTCTTTCCACATCACAGCCATCAACCAGTTAGGATCGATGCCTAACTGGCGTGAAATATCGACAACCCTATTCAAAAAGGCATCTCTATTTTCAGTGACTAAATGTGAAAAAACCAAGTTCATTATTTCAATGCTTTCATCGTTAATGCAAACAAGGTTGAAGCCGTCAACACGACCAAAACCAAAAGTGCCATATTTTTTAAGTTGAACCTAAATTCAACCGGGACGGCGGAGCGCCCACCTAACAAATCGCCTAAATCGTGAAACATAACTACATATTGTTTGATGTGAATAATTGTTGTGATACTTCGCTAACGCTGAAAAAACGGCGAACTTCGGCATCTGTGAGTGGCCCCCAAATGCCGTCCACAATCAAAAACACTCGCGGAGCCGAAACCCCGTGAAATACCTCGTTTGCGTTTGCAATTAGACCGTTCAAATGTGTTTGCAATCGCCTCACATTGTCGCCACGTGAGCCAAAGCGAAGCGGAAAATCGTCCGTTCCGGCCGAACTTCCGGAACCACCGGTCCCAGCACCGCTGTTTGTATCGCTCGCATTGTTTCGGCGTTGCCTAACAAAATGCCAAACAACAACGCCAACAACGGCCAAAACTGCGAGTATCAAAAGTGTTTTTTTCATTGTTTTTTCAGTTTAGATTTGAACGCCGAAACGCCTCAAATACACGTTAACATGTCGCTCAATATTTCTTTCGTTCATTTCAGAGCGTAAATTTGTAGGAAGAGTGCCGTGACTACTTGTGCCAATGCCCCAAATACGGCGAAGTCTTCGCACGCCGTAAGTTACAACGAGCTGGTCCCAGTCCGCACGTGTGCGAAGTTGGCTAATGACTGCAGAAATCGCATTGCGATCTGTTCCTGCGTTGTTCATTGCTTGGTGCAGTTTTTCAGCCCAAAGGCCATACTGTGACATCGGAAAACTCAATTGGCTACGGTCGACTTGGATATTGTCAACAACCGTCCGGCGTGGCGCAATTCGCGACATCCAACGGACAAAAAGAATAAGCGCAATCACGCCCAAGATAGCCCAGACGACATGCCAAAAATGCCTATTTCGTGTAAATTCTCGTACCATTATTTCAAATATTTTCTGTATGCAAAAACGCCAACAAACACAAGCACGATCACCACCAAGCCAATCATCGACCAAAACAAGACTGGTTGTGGCTCGCTGTCTCTCCTACGACCAAACAACGCAAACGGGTTTAGTTTTAGGAAATTCGCCTGTGTATGTGTAGATTTTTTCATTATTTCTCAAACATTTTTTTGAGGATAAAAAACCCTGCAACAACCAAAACAGCCTTTAGCCAAAACGGCGTACCGCTTTGGGTGCTGCTTCCAGTTCCAAGTTTTCTGTCGATTTCTTCGACGATGTTGTTTGCATCTTCCAGTTCTGGCGATGCCCCGGGGTGCTCTCTTTTGGACAAAAAATCATCTACCATCTGAGCAGCCAAATCCCATGATTGACGAACATTATGCGACTCGTATTCTTCCCAAGTCAACACGCGCCCATATTGCTTAATTTCATCCTCTAACTGTCTTGCAAATTCATCCGCAAACGAATTAAACAGCCTGGTTGCTTCTTCCACTGATAGCTTATTTTCAATTGCCCCTTCCAAAAGACCTTCCAATGCACAACCAAAAGCCTCTGTTCTGTTAGTGTATAACGCATGCGGATTACTACTAACCAAAAGAGGCCATACACGTTTTTGAATAATTGGACGCAAAATACCGCTGTACAAATGTCGCAAGTCTGCACGCGACATCTCATGCACTGAATAACTGGATTTTATTACACTAAAAAAAGAGTCAATCGCCTCATGAGCAACAAACATTGACGTAGTCGCCGCCTGACCATTTCTAAGAGACATAGCTCTTGGATCTATAAGAATACCTCTATAGTCCTTAACCTGAGCATTAAACCAAAACACTAACCGACTGGCAAAAAGATTAAATAGCTCTCTTGCCCTATCTATCGACCATCCTCTTTGAGAAACCGTCTGAATAAGCCATCTTTCTGTGACCACTAATTCTGCACTCATTCGATCCTGTTCCCAACTCGTCACATTTGGAACGCTTAAAAAACGCCAAACTCCTTGATCTTCTAAAGCCTTGCCGAAAATCAATGACAATTCGTTTCTTTCGCTGTCTGAAAAATTCGCCTTTGAAGAAGCCACAAACCGCCCCTTACGATCCCGTTCACGTGGAATATTTAATATTGCCATCATATCGTACTATTTTAGTAATTTTTTGAGAATGAAAAATCCACCAAGCGCAATCAAAATCCACACCAAAATTGGAATTGATGGAGCTGTGGCAAATTTTACGATGTCTTTGCGCGTCCAATGATAGTTTGCGTTTGTGAAGTTTTTTGCTCGGTTTCCTTTGTAAAAAAATTCTTTTTCGTTCCAAATACGCTCTACTTTCACGCTACGACTCCATGTAAAGAAACCGGTGATAGCTCGCAGGATTGACATCCTTTTGAAAAAACGTCTGTCAGAAAAATAACCGCCCTGCTTCAATCGAGCAAACACCGCCGAACAAAGCTGGCCGTGATTCTCTTTTTGCTTAAGTTCCGGACGCTCCGAAACTATCTGACGAGTAACACGCTTTAGTATGTCAAGGCGTCTCACTGTTCGTAGCCCTTTTTTCTCTATGTCCCAAAAACCGCCCATTTTATATGTTTTTAATGATTAAACCTAACGCCAAAACGCCTAAACCGCCCAAAACAAGTGGGTTTTTCAGAAGTTCGCTAATATTCAAACCCTCAGCCTTACCTTCTGGCGTATCGTCTCTGTGTCCGGACGCGATCATCGTTTTTTTGAAGTCCGCCCAAACTTGATCCGCAAAGTGATCGATTCTTGCACGCGCCCATGGATGCGATCTAAAAAAATCGCTTTCGCCACGCCTGCCCCAATCTCGTGTGAAAATATTGTTATCGTTGAACGTGCCAGCGCCAACAATAGCGTTAAACACCAACGACTGTATTCTTGGACGATTGCGCACAAAAATTTGCATTGCATTGATGCCTTGACTTCCGTGTTGTTGCACGTGTTGCCCAATTACTACCTGCACTGCGCCTCTCAAAATATCATCTCTTACGGCCGTAGTGCTGTTATTGTTTCCACGTGACCAGTCGTTACGACGACCAATAATTGTTTGAGTGCCTAAGCTTACAAGTGCGATACTCGCCGTTATAATACTGGCCGTGACTACTGCGTTAGCAACCATACCAGAACCGTTTTTCCATTGCTCCAATTTAGTCCTTGCAAGCGGATTATTGAAGCGTTCCGCATCAATTTCGAGCAAAGACAAATAAATATGATCCTTGCGCTTTTCACACATAAAAGGCAAGTCAAGCAATCGTTCAAAAGCATCGAGCGCCTTACGCAATGAATTTGGACGACTTCCAGCAAATTTTTCGAGCGCCCAGCGATCGCAAGCCTTTTCATCATCCAATGTTTGCAGTTCGACGTGCGCCATTTCGTGCAAAATCAACAGTTGTCTTTGCACTGGGCAAAGGTTTTTCCAAACACAAACATTAATAGTAATGACACCCGTAACGATGTCAATACTTGCAGGGTTTTTGCCCATTAGTTTGCTATTTGAAAAAATAAGTCCCATGATATTTATCGTGCGGCAGTTGGGGGCGTCCTGGTCCTACACCCACGGTTTGGATGGCTCCCAAGGTTGCCCTGGGCTGTTTTTTGATTTCGTGGCCTCCTCTCTCGTGTTTTTTGCCCCCTCTGCCTGCGTGATAGTCTTCTTCTCTGACTATCTATTTTTTTCGTTTTGCAACCCAAAGCAACACGCCACCGATAACCAACACAGTGAATATAATTCCAACGATTAAAGCGGTGTTGTTTCCTTGCTGTGGAGCTCCCGGGATCATAACCGTTCCGGGTTGATTTGGATTTTGAGGATTGCCTCGTGCGGCACCCCAACCTGTAAGCACATTTCCGATCGAGTTAAAAACGTCGCTAACTCCGCCAAGCCACGTGCCACGTGGGGCCGAAGCCCCACCGTCGGCATGTGCAATTTGGTGACCGTGAAATGTACCGATACTACTAAACATATCCATGACCAAACAATTTAAGGGTTAAGAAGTTCGGACATCAATGTTTATCGTCATTTCACTATTCGCACGAATACTGAAAACAAACATCGTTAGCGAGTTGTAAGGAATACCACGTCTACCGTTCGGTAGTCTTGGAAGATCCTTGTTTTCAACAACGGCGCGATGGTTGTCATTCTGCATTGTCGAAACTGAGTTAGACAACGGAATGAGGACAAACGGATCCTGTTCGTTGAACGGGGTTGTTGTCGTAAACTCGAAGTTGAATCCGAAGTTAAAACGACTGTCCGTCTGAATGTCAAAACCAACAAATTCCGAATTAACAAAACGAGCAAAATTTTTCAAATGCTCAAGCGTTTTGTTGTTGTTGGATTTTACCGTAAGAGCATTGCCGTCAATTTCGATAACATTGCCGTCAGTAATGACAGCGTCAACGTCAGGAAACACTCTTTTAATCTCCGCTGCATCTTTGAAAGTTCCAGGAAGAATCGCAATTTTAAGATCGCGAGCGATTTTGTTTTCGGCTGTAAAACTAAGCCTTTTAGTAAGAAAATTCATCTTTTTTCTGTTTTTATTGTTACCACTGAAATTTGCAGATAAATTCAAACGTGTCTGCTCACGTAATTCGTGCCGATTCATGGCTTACGATGTTTTTTCGTCGTTGCGAAACCAACCACGACGCCAGCCAACAAAGGCAAGAATACCAACTGCAAGAAACGCAAAAAGGCCAGCATAATCGTTTAGTTTAGATACTTTCATTTTTCTCTGTTTTTAGTGAATAATTGTTAAATTCGAGCACAAAATTACGGCATGGGACAACCGTACTTTCCGACTTTTGCCGACTTCTGCTAAATTTTGCTGAATTTTGTGCTATTTTGCTGAATTTTGCCGACTTCTGCAAAAAAAAGAGCCATCATTTATTGACGGCCTCTTCTGTTTCGGTACTATTAATTTCCGGTGGATCCAAACATTCGTAAATGTATCGCACCTGCTTTGGCGAATAAAAATGTGTACCCTCACGTTTCAACTTCTTTTTATCAAAAGGTTTCAGCCAATTGCGAAATGTACGCACATCAACGCCGTACAGTCCTGCGAGTTCTCGCGGTCTCATTGCTATGGCTGTGATTTTCATTATTGAAGTCTGACGGTTTTATGTGCGTACGGGTTGGGGTCTTTCATCACTTCTTCCCAAGCGTCTTTCACTTCCTCGTACGCAACGATTTCCTTTTTTCGGTATTCGGGGTTATCACTTTTGAAAATAATGAGTTCATCGACAATGCGGAGCAATTTTGGCGGAATGTACGAAAAACCGTGAAAGAAAAAAATCATATCAAGGTTTTTCTGCTTAGAATCCAACACCGAACGCCTTACAGAATCTTGCAAATTCGCATTGATGTATTTCGATGCATCTTCATACACAATTAAAGCATTTCGCATATATTTTTCGATATTTTCCAACATCACATCCGGGTCTTCGCCATAGATCCGATGAACGCCCCCCGTTTTCCGCCATTTTGAAAGCATTGAACTCTTTACTTTCTCAATATGACGGTACATTGGATGGTCTAATGTGTCCATTATTAAAACCCGTTTTTTTGGAAATACTTTGGTATAGATCGGCAAAAATATTTTCAAAAAAAACCACGTTTTCCCTGTGCCACGCCTGCCCGAAAATATGCTAACTAAATTTATTCGTGCCATTGTTTATTTTTTACGCTTTTTCAAACTTTCTTTCAAGCGTTTTTTTTCTGCTTTGATAATTGCTGGAATCTTTTTGAGTTGATTAAGCGACATATCTTTCGACAAAAAACTATACCTGCGTTCAGAATATTCGCCGGGAAGTGTAACAACTCCCGAAAGAAGTACGCTGAACTTGTCGCCACCGATAAAACGCTTGGTTGCAATATTCCATCGCCCTTTTTCTTGTATGATGGCAATGAATTTATCATTATCTATAGCACGAATACTGAGTGAACCATCATAATTGTCCTCAAGGACGAAATCGTAAAGGAAATGTTTTTTGAGAGATTTTGCAACTGCCTCTAAAGGTTGTGTTCTTTTTGTAGTTTTCATTGTTATGTTTTTTTTGTAGTTTTTGGCTTACGTGGTGTTCTTTCCGGAAATTTCACTTCTTTTGCTAAAGTTTGTTTGGCCTTGAGTTCGGTGATTGCTGACGTCGCTTTAATGTCTGCAATTTCTTTTCGCAACAGTTCAATTTCCTTCTCTCCATCCAGTTCCTTTTTTTCTACCTCTCTCGCCAAACGTCTGTTCTCCTGTTCTTTTTCGTCTATCGTGGCTTTGTAAAAACCAATCTCTTTTTCTTGCTTGGCAATTTTTTCGTGAGCCTTGCGAAGTTCGTAAGCATCGATACACGCTGGAGCGTACGCCGCCAAAACTGCCAAAACAAACGTCCAAGTTGGCGACAATTCAACATCTTGGGAGCCCATCAACTCCGCCAAAGCGTCCGACATACTTTTTTTGGCGTCATCATCGGCACAAAAACGTTTGTAATCGTCCGCTTTTGCGTAAATATTTATCATTGGCGGAATGAACGAATCAATCACATCAACAACGATCGGAGATGCAAGGCTTGAGCCTTTAGAAATAAGACTTTTAGATACTGGATTTTTCAAAATCTTATCTGGGCTTATCACGATCGGCTCATCGGGATCCGGCGGATCGAAACCCTCCGGGTGTTTTGTTACATCGTCTTTTTCTTCCCAAATTTCGGGTTTGTCCTCTGTCGGCTCGCCAAGCAAATCCGAAATATTTTTTTGGATTGGCGGTTTTTCCGTTTCTGTAGTTTCAACAATTGGCGTTTCATCAACACCGGTGTTCAGTTCCTCACTCATTTTCTAATTCAGTTAAAATGTTCGACAAATCCGCATTTTCTAAATTTCCGACCAAAAGATTGACCAGATCGCCCAAGTCGTATTTTTGCAAGTTCCGCGAAACGCCTAACTTTCCGTTGTCGGAAACTCGCATCGTACAGGGTGCAATATAACATTTGCCGTTTTCCAAAAAGACAAGTCCCATAACAGCAATTTCGCCCGGCTCCAACTCGATGGAATCCCTATAATTTTCCGCTTTTTTCAGAATACCCGGAAGTGCTTTGTCTTTGACAAGTTTCGGAATCTTTTTCAAAAACGGCTTTAATAATGCTTGTAACATAGTTTTTTATTTTTGAAATGATTTTTCGATTTCGGAAATTTCGCTATCACTCAAGCGTTTCAAGCCCGAATCAAGCCTGTAACTTTCAAATGTGTAATACAACTGCCAAAGCACCTCGTGCGGATGTGAAAGCCCATTGATTTCAGCAACTTTTTTTGCCTTGGCCTCCCACTCCGGTGGTACGGAAATTGTGGGTTGTTTTTCGGCGGTTAACAGTTCGATTTTTTCTGTTAAATCCCTGTTTCTTACCACAAGTCCTTCTAATTCGCGGGTGCCATTCCTTATGATTTCGTTAGCATCTGTTAACTGCTGTTTACACTCCGCTAACTCCGCGTTAACTTCTGTCAACATCGTGTTTTTTTTCTCTAACTCCTCGTTAACATCTGTTAACTGATTCGTTAACTCCTCAGTGTTTACGCTTGTTTGCTCGGCTAACTCCAAAAGCGAGGCAAAAGCCTCGCCTTTTGTAGATTTTCCGCTTTTAGTGAAAAACTCCTCAAACCGTTCGTTAACACCTTCGGCAACTCTGAATCCAATATTTTTTGACATTGCTGTTAAATTTTCTGCAAAGGTAAGCACAAAAAAAATAGAGGTTCCGAAAACTTCCTAAAAGTTCCGAAAACTTCCGATCCGCAAAATTAGGAACAGCTGAGATATCGGTTTGGGCTGTAGCAAAAAGTTCGGGAAAATTCCGTAATTTTGTAACACGTTGATTTCTACCGTTACAATGTCGTTACAAACTGTTTTTTGTGGCCGATTTTTTTGTAACATCGGCATTTTATTTAAAAGACATCTGAATTTCAGTTTTTTTGTAACATTTTGTAACATTTTGTAACAAGGTTTGTAACACTTATTTTTTATTGATTTTCAAAGATTTTCAAATAATGTTACAAAATTACAAAATTTTTCCTACAATTTAGGGGGAGAGGGGGTTCGGAAAAAATCGCCGTGTCGTCGGCCGAAAAAAAGGTGTCGATTTCGGTGCGAAAACGCCCCAAAATCGACAAGAATTTTATATACGGTACCAATGGGTCGAAAAAAAAGACGATCGCTAAGGATCGTCCCAAAAACCTGCCCGGTGTTTTTGATTTTATTCGATGTATGGTCTAACCTCAGAGCCTTTGGTCTGAATGTAAATCATTTCAACGGAACCAAGACCTTTACGACGAATAATTCTGCCGTTTTTGTCTTTCAGTTCTTGCGGATCCAAACACTCAATATCGTTGCTGTTTTTGCAAAACGCTCGCAAGGCTTTTGTGAACTTCTGCGTTGTCCAACCCGATTTGGTAGAAAGCTTAAAATCGGTTAATGCCTCTGTTTTGTTCACATAAGAGTCAACATTGTTGCCGTCCGGTGCAAAATAAACCGATGCCCAGTCTTGGAACGCTTCGCCCATTATGGCGATATTGATACGCTTATTCACGTTTTCCATCGGTGGATGAATAATCACATCTTTGGCGTTCATTTTCAAATAAAACTGCAAGCAATCCACCAAAAAATTAAAATCCTCATTCCACCACTCCTGTTTGTAGTATTCGTTGTGAAGCTCATAACCGAAATCGTCCGCAATCTGCCGAGTTTCCAAATAGCCGTTTTCCGACGTTTGTTTGTGATAATAATCGGAAAACACAACCATCAACAATCGTCGCATTGTGGACGAATCCACGCTTGGCGGTGGAAAATTCGATGTGATCGCAATCTTTGGCGAATCCTTGAATTTGATTTCAAGCGTTTTCAACGACTTTCGTCCAACCGGCATATTGCCCGTAATTGCCGAATAAAACACATCAAACTGAATGTATCGTTGTGCATCATCAAGCAAAAGCAAGTCCGTAAATTCATCAACACGATCCATAAAGAAACGGTCGCCTGTTAATTCCTTGTTTCGTCCGTTGAGCGTAACAATCCGCAAAAAATGTTCCAAAAATCCCAACATAAACGACTTTCCGGATCCGCCCGAACTTTCGTCGCTGTTTGTCAGTTTGTTTTCCATAATCCAAACAGCCATCGCTTTGCTTGCGGATTTGTAGCGATGCAACAAATAACCGATGGCATAAATTTTATTGAACAAATGCGTATTTTGCTCTGCAATCTCTGCCGAAGTTAGTCGATTGCCATCAATGGCGAATTTGTATTTGGTTTTGTACGTTTCATTTTCGGTGGGATCTGCCACCGCTCGATGTTCAAACTCTTCACGCCAAAAAATCCGAGACGCATTCAGCAAGAAACGGAAATAATGGCTTTTCGTGTGATTGATAGAAATTTCGTCATCATCATCAATCGTAATGCTCGGCTCAATTCTGCGAAAAATATGCGGATTTACGTTGTTATTCCAAACGCTGATTCCGCTGTTTTTTCCGCTCTTCTCTTCCACTTTGTCAGCCGTTACATACAGCGATTTGTTGGCGAAAAACAAGTGTTGCCCGTCGATGGTGTAGTTGGTAAAATCCAAGTGCAGTTCGTCCAAATCGTCCATTATTCCGGCGTTCGTCCGGGTGGAGTTCAAAACGAGGTTCAGAACTGATGTTTTTTCGTGGCGTTCTTTCAAAAATTTTACGATAAAATTCCGAATTTGCTTGGGCATAATCTCCTCGACGATATAACCGGTTACTTTCACAAAAATGCTTTCTTTGGTTTCCGGGTGAATGATTTTGCCAAAACCGTTTTGTTTCAAAAAATGCAGTAAATACAGCGTGTTTATGTTCAAACGTTTGCCCTTCTTTTCGTCTTCCACTTCTTCCCAAAATTTGCACGGACACGCCGTTTTGATTAGGTTTTTGAAATCGAAATTCTTTGGGCGAAGTTCCACGTAATCCCGTAAATCTTTGCGTGGTTTGCCTCGATTATCTTTGTAAGTCGACAACCAAGCCGGGAGTTCCACCGTGAAAATATCCAAGTATTTCAACGAAAGTTCAACGCTTTTTTTAATCCCAGTTTCATCGATGTCCGGAATGTTGTAAATTCGTTCAACATATTTGCTGATTTCCCGATATTCTTTTTCGCTCAAATTGTAACTTTCAGAGTTGAACCAAAGCGGAAAATAGCCGAAACTTGCAACATTCAACGCATCACGCTCGCCACTACAAATGACGGCCTCGGGAAGTTTCGTTTTTTTATCGATATATTTCCCATCCTCGTCACGATTAGGCTTGTTTTCTTCATCGAGAATGAACTTTGCGTAAGCCTCTTTGAGCTCCGCCAAGCCGTTGATGTATTCTTTGGGCTTTGTGCCAACGTAGAAAAAACGAAATGCTTTGTCCGGGTTCAGCGGTTGATAAATCTTTTTGAACTCGTTTTCGCCATCCTTACATATCCGCATAAAAATCGGATAATTTTCGTTTGACGAAATCGTGGTTGTTTTGCGGTTTTTCGTTCTGCTATACGATTTCACCGAAAAATATTTGAGTTTGGCACAATGTTCTTGCGTTACGTTCGGACCTAAAATTTTCAGTTCCGCATCCGAAAATTCGTCGTTGAGTTCGTAATCAAAATGACCTTCCGGAACATCGTCCGGTGCGTCCTCTTGGCGGATGTCCGCTTTGTTGATTGCAGGCGAAAGCGAGTTGCTCACACCGTACCTATCCGCAAGTTTCAACACGGCCTCAGTAAAGGTGCAATGTTCCTCTTTCATACAAACATCAACGGGCGAACGTGCCACGCCATCATCGCCAAAGTCGGTAACACGCCAAACATCTTTGATTTTTTTCATTGTCGCCGACGGTGTTTTTTCGTCACGAATAGCGAATT